>Ga0210387_10000011_pt1 | contig 228670 bp, 165 predicted proteins | sample IncBWC7OmetaG_FD_160108 | JGI IMG/M metagenome (GOLD analysis project Ga0210387, IMG submission 160108) | Forest soil microbial communities from Barre Woods Harvard Forest LTER site, Petersham, Massachusetts, United States - Inc-BW-C-7-O ...
ATCGGCGACGAGAGGGAAATCGGTGACGATGGCGAGGCCCATGCCGAAACCGAAGGCATCGCCGTGGACTTCGGATACGGAGATCAGGGAGGAGGTGCGAACGAGGCGCTTGAATTCGATGAGACGCGAAACTTCGGCGCGGGCGGATTCGGCGTCGCGGGCGGCGCGTTCGCGGCCGGTGCAAAAAACTTTGCCGCGTGCGCGAATGCGCAGGACGCGGGCGCGGGGTTGCGAGGATTCGGCGCGGAGTTCGACAAGCATGGCGTCGAACATGGCGCCGGTGACTTCGTTGCCGTGATCGGGATTGTTGAGGGTGAAGGTGAGGACATCAGGGGTGCGGTGAATTTCGACCAAATGAGTTGAGGGTTCACTGGGGTGGCCGGAGGACGGAGTGATGGACATGGCCGAGAGATTATACAGGAAATTTTTCAACTAATTGGCAGGTAAGGGCGCAAGTGGAAAGTATGGCTGGCGGACGCTGTAGGTGTGTGTGAGAAGATGGCGGCGAATTGGGAGGTTTTATGTACATGCACATGTTTGCATTTCGCTGGAAGCCGGGAGTGACGGAAGAGCAGAAGAGAAGAGTGGTGGCAGAAATCCGCGCGCTGCAGGGGCAGATTCCTGGATTGCTGGAGACTTCGGTGGGGATGAATATTTCGCCGCGGGGCGGAGGATACGAGTTGGGTGGAGCGATGAAATTTGCGGATAAGGCGGCGCTGGACAGCTACGGGGGACATCCGGTGCATCAGAAACTGGTGAGTTGGTTGATGCCGCTGATTGAGGCGACTGAGGTGGATTTTGAGATTAAGTAAGAAAGTAATGAAGTAATGAAGCAAAGAGGTAAAGAAAACCCGCACCCTGGGATCAGGCGCGGACGGAGTGGTCGAGGTGGTGGTGGAGATGGAGTTGGATGTTGCGGAGGGGGGCGTTAGAGTTTTGCAGGCGGCTTAGGAGCAGGGCACCTTCAAGAGAACTGATGATGAGTTGGGCTAGATCGAGGGGTTTGATGCGGGGATTGATTTCGCAGCGGGCGACGCCTTCGGCGGCGATTTTGGAGAGGCGGGCGGTCCAGCTTTGCAGGGCTTTTCTTGCGCGGGCGCGGAGGCGGGGATTGCCGTCATCGGATTCGACGGCGGTGTTCATGAGGGGACAGCCGCCGGGGACGAGGCCCTCACGCTTTTCGACGAAGTTGTCGATCATCTTTTTCAGGCGCTGGACGGAGTTGCGGACATCGTCGACGCCTTCGAGGCGGCCGGTGACGGATTTTTCCCAGGAGTAATCGAAAGCTTCGGCGGCGAGTTGCTGCTTACCGGAGAAATGGCGGTAGATACCGCCTTTCTGGAGGCCGGTGGCTCGCATGAGGTCGGAGAGGGAAGTGCCCTCGAAGCCCTTGCGGTTAAAGAGCGGGGCGGCTTTCTTGACGATTTCGCGGCGGGTGAGTTCTCCCTTGGTCGGTTGAGCGGACATCGGCGCAAACCTCCCGGTCCATTAATGGAACCGACTGGTCTCTTTCCATAATTATAGCACAATTTGAATGAGACCAAACGGTCTCTTTTGCATCCAATCGTTTCGAGGCAGCATGAGCGAAACGATGGCCACGGCGATTCCGTTCAACCCGCCCCGGGAGCGGGCAGGGATCAATCCGTGGTTCATCGCGGTCACGGTGACGCTGGCGACGTTCATGGAACTGCTGGACACGGCGATTGCCAACGTGTCGCTGCCGCACATCGCGGGCGGGCTGGCGGTGAGCACGGACGAGAGCACGTGGGTGCTGACGAGCTACCTGGTGTCGAACGCGGTGGTGCTGCCGCTTTCGGCGTGGCTGAGCCGGATTTTCGGGCGGAAACGGTACTACATGATCTGCGTGACGCTGTTTACGATCAGCTCCCTCCTGTGCGGATTTGCGCCGAGCCTGGGATTGTTGATTTTCTTCCGCGTTTTGCAGGGAGTTGGCGGTGGGGGATTGGCGCCGGTGGAGCAGGCGATCCTGGTGGACACGTTTCCGGCGTCGAAGAGGGCGGCGGCGTTTGCGCTGTACAGCATGGCGATCGTGACGGCGCCGGCGATCGGGCCGCCGCTGGGCGGGTGGATCACGGACCACTGGAGCTGGCGGTGGGTGTTTTTTATCAATATTCCGATCGGAATCATTTCGCTGATTCTGACCAACCGGTTACTGAAGGACCCGCCGGAATTCACACGCGAGGTGGAAGCGGCGCGGAAAGATGGGCGGCTGAAGATCGACGTTTGGGGAATCGTGTCGGTGGCGATCGCATTTGCGTGCCTGGAAGTAGTGCTGGACCGCGGGCAGACGGAGGACTGGTTCGAGAGCAATTTCATCCTGGTGTTTTTCACGGTGGCGATGGCGGCGCTGATTTTCGCGATTGCGTGGGAGTGGCGGCATCCGGACCCGGTGGTGGAGATCCGATTGTTAGGGGACCGGAATTTTGCGCTGGCGAATATATTTTACTTTTTGTTTGGGTTCACGCTGTACGGATCGACAGTGCTGATTCCGCAAATGCTTCAACGGCTTTATGGATATACGGCGACGGACGCGGGGCTGGTGCTGGGGCCGGGGGCGTTTGTAATTGTGATGCTGGCGCCGGTGGTGGTGCGGATTTTGCCGAAGCTGGGTGTAAAGAAGCTTCTTGCGTTTGGGTATTTTGTGTTCGCGCTGGCGATGTGGCATTTCGCGAGCTTTACGCTGGCGACGGATTACCGGCATGAAGCCTGGGCGCGGGCGCTGCAGGGATTGGGTATTGCGACGCTGTTTGTGCCGGTGAGCCAATTGGCTTATTCGAATCTGCCGAAGAGCAAGAACAACAAGGCATCGAGCCTGACGAATTTGTTTCGGAATCAGGGCGGAAGTTTCGGGATTGCGTTCGTGACGACGCTGCTGGCGCGGCGGACGCAATTTCACCAGAGCGTGTTGGTGACTCACACGACGCCGCTGGATGAACGCTACCGGCAGTTGTTGGCGAATTTGTGCGGGTATTTTACGGCGCACGGATATTCCGGGGCGGACGCGGCGGCGCACGCACAAGCGCAGGCGTTTGCCTTGCTGGAGAGGCAGGCGGCATTTCAAGGATTTCTGGATTGCTTCACGGCGCTGGGGTGGGTCGTGTTGATGGGAGTGCCGCTGGTGTTCTTAATCAAGAAGTTCAGGCCGGCGGCGGGGGCGACGGAGAGTCATTGACAGTGGCCGGTGACCAGCGACCGGCGCCCAGTGAAGAGAAAGTCGGCGAGAAATTTAGGTTGAGGTCGTTCACCCATCTCCGGTAAACACCACCGGAGTCCAAACAGCGGACCTTGTCGGATGGGTTCAGGACGACAACTGGTTGGGTTTGAGGGCGACGGGAAATTGGGTCGTGGTGTATCCTCACTCGGAGATTGGGGTGAGGAGGGGTGGATGACGAGCGCAACGGGAGTGATGGGATTGGAAGCGCCGACGCAGGATGAGCGGACGATGTCGATGCTGGCGCATCTTTTGATGGCGTTCACGGGATTCATCGGGCCGCTGGTGATTTTCTGCGTGAAGCAAAATTCGCGGTTCGTGAGGTTCCATTCGCTGCAGGCGCTGATCTGGCATGCGATTTATCTGGGATTGATTTTTGTTTTCATGGCGGTGTTTTTCGGGGTGATGATGACGAGCTTGATTCAACACCCGCCGGAGCCGCATAGCCAGGCTCCGCCTGCGTTTTTTTATTTTTTTCCGTTTATGTGGGTGGGATTCATGGGCGGGTGGGCGTTGAATGTGATTTTGGGAGTGGTATACGCGATCAAGGCGAATCGGGGGGAGTGGGCGACGTATCCGGTGTATGGGAAGTGGTTGTTGCCGAGGTAAGAGTAGAACGAAGAGAAAAGATCTCACCACAGAGGACACACAGGTCACTGAGAGGAGTGGGATATAAGGAAGTAGAGGTAAACGAAAGAAAAATGGCCTCGGTTTTTGCCGGGGCCATTTTTGTGAGTGGAATTGTTTGGAACGGCTACCAGTTTAGTTTTAGGGCGAATTGGAACTGGCGAGCGTCGAAGGCGGCGGTTGGCTGGCCTGCGGCGCAGGTGGTGGTGACCAGCGTGTCGCAGAGCTGGTTCACCGCGGAAATGTTGGTGTGGTTGAAAAGGTTAAAGGCGTCGGCGATGAGATCGAGGCGAAAGCGTTCGCCGAAGCTGATGCCCTTGGACACGCGGAGATCGAACTGAAAGAAATAGGGCATAGTGAATTTGTCGCGGCCGAGATTGCCAGTGCAGCCAAAGGGCGGCGTGATGCCGGGAAGAGTAAAAGGCTGCGCCGAGTTCGTCAGGCAGGTGGTGGGTATGCCGAAAGCGACGCCCGCGATGTACGGGGAAGTAGTGGCGCCAGGAGTTCCGGCGGGGACGAGAGCGGGGCGAATTTCAGAGGCGCCGAGGTCGAGGCGTGTGTCTTCCGAAGTGATGACATTGAAGGGCCGGCCGGAGGAAAGCTCGACGAGCGGCGCGAGCGTGAAGTCGCTGAAGAAACTGCGCGCGAAGGAATCACCGCCCCGGTGAGGCGAAGTTTGAAAGACGCCGCTGGTGACCCAGCGGTGGCGCTGATCGTTGACGGAATTGCCGCGTTCGAGATAGGGGAAACGGCTGTCGGCGGGTTCGAGAGTGGATTGGAGGTCGGTGCCATTGTCGATGGAGTGCGACCAGGTGTAGCTGGAAAGCATCGTGAAGTGCCGAGAGAAACTTTTCTGGACGTTTATGGTGAGGGCGTTGTACCAGGAAGAGGCGTCAGAAAGCTGAGCATCCACGGTGTTGAAGGGCACAGGGACGCCGAAGCCGACGGGGTAACCGGCAGCATGGGCGAGCGCTTGCTGCACGCCGTAGCCGCAGGTAAAGACCAGATTGGCCGGAATGCCAGCGCATTGGGGAGCGACAGCGCCCACGCCGGTCGCAAATGACGGATTCGGGCCGGAGGGGCGGAAGAAGTTAAAGAATGCGGGAGTGCTGACGAACTTGCCGTTGAATGGGATTGCTGCCGGGCAGCCATAGAGAACACCGAGAGCGCCGGGGACGAGTCCCGTGGTGGTGAGGCCGCAGGTTCCGGCGGTTGGGGCGACGTCTTGAATGGCGACGGTGATTGGGTTTGTGAAGCCGAGGCCCGCGGCGTCAGCATATTGCAAATTTTGAGTGAGCAGGACGGGGTCGGTGGAATTGACGTCCACGGGGCGATTCAGGTGCGAGCCACGCGTCCACTGATAGCCCGCGCTGAACTTCCAGGTCCCACCGAGAGAACGTTCGATGGTTAGGTTCGCCTGCTGGGCATAGCCATACTGGAAATTCTTAGCCACGGGCAGAGTGAAAGGAAGAATGGAAAGCGGAATGCCCGCGGACAAATAATTCTGATTGGCGAAGATCGAATTGGGATTCAAAGGATCGAATCGCTGCTGATTGGGCAGGTAGAACATGTTGGGAAGAGCGTTGAGCACGCCTTGGAAGATGGAGGCGCCGTTGAGATTCGCAGGTGAATCCAGACTGCCGCCACATGTGGAATAACCAGCGGACGCCTGGGCGGCGGATACTATGCCGCACGCAGAAGAGATACCACCCGGGGCGAGAAGCTGGACGGAGCGGCCTCCGTCGGCGGTGACAGAGTCGAAAGCAATGGCGAGAAGAGGGTGATCGTAGAACATGCCGTAGCCGCCGCGGACAACGGTTTTGCCGTCGCCCTTGGGATCCCAGGCAAAACCGAAGCGGGGCGCAACGTTGTTGTAATCGCGAGGAATGCCTTCGGTGACGCCGAGGGCCTTTTCAGCGGCGGCGTTGATGGAGGTGGCAGGAGCAAAGAGGGGACTGATCTCGACGTCGTAGCGGACACCGTAGTTCAGGGTAAGTTTTCTGGTGATGCGCCAGGTGTCCTGGGCGAAGAAACCGAAGGGAATATTGTCGAAGGGCGCGTTGGACTGGCCGATGCCCTGGATGTAGGTTTGCGGGACGCCGACGCCATAGGCTTGAACGGCGCTGAACCCGGGAAGGCCCGGGAAAGGAGTGATGCCGCCGAAATTTACGTCGCCGCCGAAGTCAAGTTCGAAGATCTGCTGCTTGGCGGAGCGAAGTTGGATGAGGCTGGAATCGGCACCGATTTTGAAGGTGTGCCGACCGCGAGTCAGGGTGACGTTATCGGCGAACTGAAAGCGGCGTTCGATGCGGTCGACGGTGGAATAAGGCTCGCGGCCAAAGTAAGCGAAACCCGGGATGTTGACGCCAATGTCGCTGCCGCCGTCGAGCGGAGAATAGCCGAAGTGAATGCCGCGGCGAGCGAACTGGAAACGAAATTCGTTGAAAGAGGTGTCGTTCAGAATGGTGTCGTGCTGGAAGGTGGCGTTGACGTCGCGGTAATGACTCGCCCCAACACGCGAGCCGGAGTTTTGTCCAAAGACCTGGTTCTGCGAGGTGGATTGGATTCCGGTGACATTCGAGGGCGAGACACCGACGCGAATGAAGGACGAGTTGCGATTGTTCCAGCGCTGATCGAGACGCGCGGACCAGAGGCTGGTCTTCTCCATGACCGGGAAATTGCCGCGGAGGGAATTCAGGCCGACGTAGGAAGTCGGCAATGGGACGAGGCCAATGCCGGCGGGAGAGCACTGGACGTTACTGACAACTGTGTTTGGCGGGCAATTTACGGTGCCCGGAAAGAATGTGCCCGGCACACCTGCAGGAAAGCCCAGCAGAGTGGTCATGGGGATTTGTGTGCCGTCGACGTTGACGTTGAGATTGCCGTTCACCGCGACGTTGGAGGCGGCACCGGTGGCGACCGCGGCCCTCAAGAGTGGCTGGACGGCGGGGCTAAGGCAATTTGCGGGGTTGCCGGCGATTGCGGCACCGATTGCGGTGTTGTATGTGGCCAATTGATCAGCGGTCATGCTGAGCGGAATGGGAGCAAAGGTGGCTGGATTGGCGATGCAAGCGACGTCACCGGTGGTTAGACCGAAATTGCCCTGGCCGATGCTGGAGAAACCGGTTTCTTCGCGTTGGGTGTATTCGTAGGAGAAGAAGTAAAACGTTTTATCTTTCTTGAGAGCGCCACCGAAGGCGGTGCCGGTCTGCACGCGGGTATAAGCCTGCTGAGTGGGAACGAGATCGCCGGCGGCGTCGACTTGACCTGAGAAGGGATTGCGAGCCTGGAACGCTTTGTTGCGGAGATAGCCGAAGACGTCGCCGTGAAAATCGTTGGAGCCGCTCTTGGTGACGATGTTGACGACGCCGCCTGTGGCGTGGCCGTATTCCGCGTTGTAATTGCTGAGGATCATCTGGAATTCCTGGACGTCCTCCTGGGAGACGGTGGAGCGGATGCCGTTGACGGAGTTGTCGACAGCGTCGGCGCCGTCAACGCTGACCATGTTGGAGCGTGCGCGCGCGCCGCTGATGTTGAGTCCGCTGTTCGGGGCGGGCCCGATGGCGTTGGAGTTGTCGCGGGTGGTCTGGGAATTAATCAATGTGAAATTGATGTAATTGCGGCCGTTGATGGGGAGATTGTCGATCTGGCGCTGCTCGACGGTTTGCGAACTTTCAGAGCGGGTGACTTCGATGGGAGCGGACTCCGTGGTGACGGTGACGATCTGGGTCTGCGTGCCAAGCTGGAGAGTGACGTTGGCGGTGGCCTGTTCGCCGACGGTGAGTTGCAGCGAGGGCCTTTCATAGGGAGAGAAATTGGTGCCGCTTTCGACGCGGAGTTTGTAGATGCCAGGGACGAGGCCGACGAGAGTGTAGTGGCCGGAGTCGTCCACGTTGACGGAACGCTCGGAACCGGTGGCGAGGAGCGTGACGGTGACTTTGGCGCCGCGGACAGCGAGACCCTGCGGGTCTGTTACGTTTCCGGAGAGAGTAGCGGTGTTGACCTGGGCCACCGCGGAACCGACGCCCAAAAAAATTGCCACACAGAGAATCACAAACGCAAACAACGGCTGCCTGCGTTGCATGCCGAGCCTCCTTGGATTTACCGCCAGTCTCTCCGCTACCCCTAGCGGTGGCGAGCGGTGCCCGCCGCGAGATGACTGAAGAGAAATAGATGAGATAGCTTGTACGGTAATGCACGAGCGATTGCAACTGTAAACTGCCAGACGTTTGTTTGAATAGGGTAGTGAGAGGAGAGTGTCCAAGATGTAATGGGCGGAAGAGGGGATTGACGCGAGGGATGGATGGAAATTTGATTTGGAGGCGGGTTGGGAGGGGAGAATCTGTCGCACCTCCGGTGCTTGAGAATTCGTTTGATTTTGGTCCCAGCGCTGACGCGCTGGGCTAATTACTGACGCGCCTCCGGCGCTGATTGGTGGTGCGATGAATGAATTGATTGGCTCACATATTCGACGGAGAAAACAATCAGGTGCGTTCGGAGATTTGCTCCGGGACGAGAGTGCTGGAAACCGGGCGGCGTTCTTTCCAGGCTTTGAGAAGGATCGCGAGAATAATCAGGAAGGAAGTTGCGGCGTTGGCGAGAATGACGGAAGGGGAATGAAGGAAGAGGCCATAGCCGAGCCAGAGGAGCACACCGGTGAGATAGAAAACCAACATGCCGTAGGAGAGATCGCGGCCGCCCTGCTTGCGAATTTTGAGGAGTTGCGGGACGAAGGCGAACGTGGTGCAGAAGCCGGCGACAGCGCCGAGAATTTCGATGGATTGCGCGGAGGCCATTTGGTGGAAGTCTCCTGGATCGATTCTATCAGGCGTCAGAGAGATTGAACGCGAAGAAGGCTGGACTGTTACGAATCACTAAGGAAGAGTCAGCGGAAGAATCAAACGAAAGCCCCAGGTGGACTACCTGCACCTGGGGCTTCGGCCCGAACGATTTCCAGTTTCAAAGGATCATTGCATCTTTGTGAAGGCACCGACGCCCGATTCATCCTGGCAAGCGCCGGACACCGCCGAATTGAGCGTCAGGATCCTGGCGTCCCTGTCGGTGGTGCCACTGAAGACAATCGAACCATCATTTCCGTTGTCCCCGCGCAATTCCAGATGCGATCCGGTTTGGCTTCCGGTGACCTGCATGGAATGCAGGCAGGCGGAATTGTTGAATTTGGCGGTGCCGGAGAGGTTGCTAGCGTCGCCGTTCAGATTGAGAGTGACTTGCACCGGCAGGCGATTCGCGGTTCGCACCATGGCGGAGTACGGACCAACTGGAACAGCTGTCCGCGAGCCGCTCCAAGTGCCGCTCCCACCAGTTGCCGCGGCGCAGGCCCCGGTGGCTGACATGACCTGATAAGTGCCGCTAGCAGTGCTGCCGCTGGTGTCCAGGCTTCCCATGACGGTGATAGTTTCCGGATTGGTCTCAGTGAGTGTGCCGGTGATAGCGGAGCCGGACACGGTGCCAGTAAGCATCCCAGTCGAAGCGCAAGTGCCGGTCAGTGCCACGTTTGCTGAGAAGGCGCCGATGGTCTGAGTGAAAGTTCCTGAGACGGTCGATGAGCCCCCAGTGGAGGAAACATAGGTGAAATCCCAGGTTCCCGCCAAAGTTTGATTTAATGGAGTATTTCCATGGCTGCTGTAACCACCACACCCTGAGATGGAACAGGCCAGAAAAATTACAACCGCGATCGAGATAATTGATTTCATCACTCCCCCTTGACGACTCTGCGATTTGTACGTGGTATTGCCCTTGGACGAGATGCCGCAATTTCGAGATTTCCTGGCAGCGCACGATTCCTGTCCGGTGTCACGGAATCGAATTCTTCCGCCGTGTCGTAGACGGCCAAGAGACAAGCGTGCTGACTGCAGAAATGACTGAGCGAATCGTAGCGGAGATATCGAACGACGAATTTCATGCTTCTGTAAAATCGAGTTGACAGGGCATTTACACTCTGTTGACCAAGACAACGATGGCGCGGCTGATTGGGTTGGTTCGGTGGATCAGAGGTGCGACGATTGCAATTCGAGAAAGCGCGGATGCCGGGGAAAGCCAGATGCTTTCCTCGAATCAAACGGCAAACGACGTCTAGAAATACAGGGGGAGAAAATTTTGAGGTAGGTTACAGGTGCTTCTGGACGAGTTTGCGGAGGCGCTCGTGGTCTTCTGGTGTCATGTGGACGAACTCGACACCGCTGCCGTCGGGGCCGATGTTACGGACGACGGCGGTGAAGTGGATCTTTCGAAGGCCGGAACGAACTTCGAGCTGGAGGGAATCGCCGACGCTGAGGCGGTTGGGAGATTCGACGAAGGCGCCACCGAGGCTGATGGTTTTGACGCGCACGGGACTCATCATCTGGGCCTGGCTGCCGATTTGGGCGCGCAGCGGAGATTCGAGGGGAATGCGCGTGTAGCGGCGAGGGACGATGAAATTGCCAAGCGGCGCTGACGGCGATTCGAATGCGGCGCGAACGCGAGCGGAGGACGGAGTTTCCTCCATCATCGCGAGAGCGTCTTCGGCAGCGAAGCGGACGCCCGAAGGTTCGACAAAGGTGAGGCCTTCGCGCTTGCCGGCGAGCTGGCGGAGGAGTTCGATGGATTCCATCGCGCGGAGGCGGCCGAGAGCTTCGATGGCTTTGATGCGGACGAAAAGGTCGCGAAGAGTTTCGTGTCCGCCGGCGGCGATTTCCATGAGCAGCGAGACGGCAGTGGCTTCCTGACCGACGCCGATCTGATCGATCATCATGGGAACAACGAGCGGATGGGCTTCCGCGAGGATCGCGGAGAAGACGAAAGCAGTGCTTTGCGCCGAGGGAGAATTGGAAGGGCGAGCGAGTTCGCTGACGGCCAGATCCTGAAGGTTCCATTCCCAACTGGGCATGGCGCGAGTAAGGCCGCGGAGGAGCCGATCGGGGTCGGCCGCGGCGAGCAGTTTGATGGCGGCGCTGACGCGCTGGCGACGAGCTTCGAAGAGCCGGGTTTCGAGTAGCGTGAGAACGGGGACGCCGATGGCGCGGAGAAGCCGAGCCATAGCCGGAATCATTTCGGGGCCGCGCGGGTCAGTCAACAAAAGGGTCAGACGATCGAGAAGGCGCTCGGGATCGCGCTGCAAGAGACGAGGGAGCGTGGGGTCGAGGGCGCGATTGGCGAGGGCTGCGTCAACGAGGAGCATCCAGCGATCGTTGGCGACGAGGCGATGGCCGAGAGCGATGAGGTGTTCGTGCTCAGCGTCGCGAGGAACGCGTTCGAGGCCGATCAGAATATTTTCGAAACCAGAGAAGTCGCCGCGGGAAACGGCGACGCGGCCGAGAGTTTCTAGGAAAGCGGCCAGGAGTGCGCTGGTTTCGGGACCTTGTTCTTTGGCCAGTGCCGTGAGCGTGCCGCGGCTGAGCTCTTCCGGAACTTGATTGGGCCAGAGCGATTCGAGAAGCGGAGTAAGTTCGCCGAGGCCGGCGGCAACGATGCGGCGGGTGCCGGAATCCACATGCTCCAGGCGACGCGCGTAATTGAGAAGAATGGCACGGGCTTCGCGGCGCGGGGCATCGGCACCGGTTTCCACAAGAAGATTCATGGTCTGGCGAATGGCGGTGATGGGGACGCACCAGATGTCCGGGCCCCTGAGGACAATGGATTTTTCACGCGGGGGGAGCTCCAGCCAGAAGCGCTCGATGATTTGCTCGCGATAGGATTCGTTGGCCCAGATGGTGGCGAGCGAAGAGAGATGCTGAGAAGAGTGGGGGCCGTGGTAGCCGCCCGCGTCAACGATGACCCCGGCGAGTTGGTTTAGAATCGGGCGGACAGAATAAGGAGCGAGCAAGGCGGCGGCAAATTCGGAGGTGAGATATTCGAGGACGAGACTCTGTGAGAGACGGCGAAGATAGGCTTGCGGGATTTCGCCTTCCTGCGGAGTGTAGTGGGTCATGGAGGCGAGCAGCATGCGAACGGTGTCGCGGCTGGCTTGTTCCATGGAAGAGTGAATGGCGCGGGCGGCTTCTTCCGGAGAAAGCCCGCGGGCGCCCTCCATCGGGGGAGTCAGGTGGCCGATCAGGCGGAGAGTGTCATTAAGTTCGCCGATTTGAGGGGCATGGATGGGAGTGTCGCCGCTCTCTTCGGATGAAGTTCCACCGTAGGCGACGAGCGCCGCGATGAGGCTGGCCAATACTGTGTCCACCTTGCGCTCGGTCAAGGTGTTGATCTGAATACCTTCCACGCGATGCTCCCGGAGTAGAGCTGCCCAGGCGGTGGTTGCATCGTGCCTGGAGGGCTCATCCGATTTTAGCAGGGTGACCTTCATGAGTTGAGCAAGCGTGTCCAATTCGCCCACATTAAATTTGGGAGCGAACCAGAGAGTCTGGATTCCAGCGCGCTGCAGTTCGGTGGCGAGAGCGTGGAATTCGCCGCGTGCGTCGGGGAGATGAGCTTCGCTGACTTTGGTGACGACGATGCCGCCCCGTTCGGGGCGAATTTCAAGACCGCCCAGATCGGCGGCAGTGCGGCGCAGGGATTCGTAGGCGACGTCAAGGCTATCTTGCACGCGCGGGTGGGCGGTGCTGTAAAGGCGATGGGCGCGGAGGAGCAAGTGGAATTCGCGAATGGCCAGGACGGCGTCGGCGAGGAGGGGTTCGGCGGGACGTACAGGGTCGCGGCGCGAGGAGCCGGAGTCGTTCGGCGAAGAACGCTTGGGGGCGAGACTAGCGGCCGAACGATCGTCGAAAAGAGCTGTGGCGCGTTGTACCAAAATACCGTCCCGATTTCCGCGATACCGATGGGCCATCGCTGGGAGAAAAGAGCCCCGGCTACCGAGATGGAAGCGAGTGAATGAAGCGATTCCAGTGCAGGGAGTTCCGGGAACCCTGCAAGTAAAGGGTAGAGAGGGAGGGGTGCGAGGCCTATAGTACTACTAGGCCATTGTATTTACTTAAAGGCCACAAAATAAGGGCAGCTGGAGCATTAACCTACACTAAGATTCGTCTTATGTTCGCTGTACGAAGCGGGGGTTTTTACTTGCCGTGGAGGGTTGCGTTCACGTTTACCGTGCCGCCTTCGCTGGCTTGAATACCACGGCGGGCAAACTCGTAACCCTTCAAGCGAAGACCAATGGTGTGGGTGCCGCTGGGGATCTGGACGCGAGCGGGAGAGAACTGGCCGGTGGAGACGCCGTCGAGGAGGATTTCCGCGCCTGCCGGGGTGGTGTCCACCTGCGCCCATGCGACGTGACCAGCCCTGGGTTTGAGTTCGAGATCGAGCGCGGTCTGAACATTGTCTTTGATCTGGACTTGGCCGACGTAGGGTTCGTACCCGTCGAGGCGGAGAACGAGATTGTAGGAGCCCGGGGCGAGGGGGAGGGCGGCCGGCGTTTGCCCGGCCTGCTTGTCTCCGTTGATAAAGATGTCGGCGCCTGCGGGGCGTGTGCTGACAAAAAGGCCCTTCGCCAGGGCCTCAAGCTGGATTTTCTGATCTTGAGAATCGCCGGTCTTGAGTTCGAGGGCGGTTTGCACTTGAAGGTAGCCCTCTTTTTGAACTTGCAGGCTGTAACGGGCAGGTGCGAGATCGTTGAAGCTGCAAGGGGTTTGACAAGTGCCCGCGGCGCGGCCCGAGGCCCCAAAAATGGTGGCTTTGGCGCCAATCACGTTGGTAAGAACATGGACCGCGGCGTTGCCGTTCGAGGGGATGGGGTGGCCGCTATTGTCGCCATTTTGTGAAGTGGGAAGCGGCGTATCGTCATAGGAGATTTCGTCGACTACGTGGACGCTGGCCGGGGCGTTGCGCATGAAGTGCAGGAGCGAAGAGTGCTCGGCGGGGCGCAGCTTGCCGGTGAGAATGATGGTGTTGCTGGTGGCAGCGACTTTTACGCGAGACGACATGGAGCGGTCGGCGAGGGCCGCTTCGATCTGGCTTTTGTAACCCGCAGCGGCGGGAGTGATGGTGGGTTCAGTCTTCTTGACTTCCGACGGAGTTGCCGAGGCGCTGGATTTCTTTTCGACGACGTTCACGGGCATAGGAACTGGATCGGACTTCGCCGTAGAAGAGGTGGAGTTAAGAGCGGGAATGCTGGTAGATCTGATCGGGGGATCGGCACTTGCCTGAGCGGGCGTAGCTGAGGGGTCCGAGTTGGAGGGAGCAGTGCTCGGCGCAAGATTTGCGGGGATTGAGGATTCCTGGCGAGGGCGGCTGTTCAGTTCGCGGGTGGCCTGGAATTCGGGACGGAGTTTGTTGAAGCCATAGACGATGACGCCGATGAGAATCAGCGCCAGGATAATTGTGAGAGCGGGGCTGTTCCTTTTCGGCTCCTCGACGACGGGTGCAATAGTTCCTGTGCGGCGGACAACCGGCGTTTGCGTCGGATGGGCGCCACGATTTTGCAGAGAGCGAATGGTGGGCGTGACGCTGGGATTGCCGGAGGGAGTCAGCTGAGGATTGCCGCCTGAAATGCCAAGGGGAAATGCAGAGCCTGTGCGCGGGGAGATCATCGTGGCGTCGGGGCTGCGGTCCGCGGGAATGAGGGCGCGATAGTTGCGTAGATCTTCGAGGAGTTCTCGGCAGGTCTGGTAACGGACTTCCGGCTCTTTGGCGAGGGCGCGCATAACGATGTCGCTGAGGCCTTGATGGATGGAAGGGTTCAGCGTACGCGGAGGAATGGGTTCTTCGTTGACGATCTTGTAGATGACAGTGGTGATGCTCTGGCCGGGGAAGGGTTTTTCGCCGGTGAGGATTTCGTACAGGAGAACGCCAAGCGAGAAGATGTCGCTGCGGCCGTCGACGGGGCGCCCTTTCACTTGCTCGGGAGACATGTAGCTGGGCGTGCCCATCACGTGTGTGGTCTGCTGGACGGTGCCGAACTGAAGGATTTTGGCGGTTCCGAAGTCGGTGACCTTGACGGTGTCGTCTGCGGTGAGCATCAGGTTGGCAGGCTTGATGTCGCGATGGACGATGTTGCGCTCGTGAGCGAACTGGAGGGCGCTGCAGGTCTGCTCCATGATGCGGAGGACGCGAGGGACAGGGAAGGAGTGGCCGGAGTCGATGAGGGCCTGGAGGCTTTTCCCCTCGATAAGCTCCATGGTGATGTAGTAGAGACCGTTTTCTTCGCCGGCGTCGTAGACGACTACAATGTTGGGATGCGTGAGGAGGCCGGCGGCGCGGGCTTCGGTTTGGAATCGGGAGAGAAGCTCGGGGCGGCTGAGGCCGGTGCCTTCTTCGCTGAGGCGGATGGTTTTGACGGCAACGGTGCGACCGATGACGGGGTCGGTGGCACGATAGACGACACCCATGGCGCCGCGGCCTAGTTCGCCGAGAATTTTGTAGCGCCCTGCTTTTAGCGTTGTCTCCATGCTGCCCCGTTGCCCGAAAAAGTACTAATTTCTCAAAACCACGCCCGCAACCAGTACTGCGGGAGAAAGCCTCTCAAGAGACTTATCGGAGAAACGCCAGAAAACTGTATGAGACGACACGTGTAATGCATCCCGCGAGGACGCTCCGACACACGTCCCCCGCCATTAGTAAGAGTAGGCGGTGGGAATTCAGGGCGTCAACGAGACGGGAGTACTAGTGTGACGGAGTGTTATCTGTCCGGAAGGACAGGGATGAGAGGACGGACCGACGGTTATTAAGGGTGGAAATGAGTTGGAGAAGGGAGGGGGCGGCAGAATTGATCGGATTCGAAATACTCAGGGTAAAAAACATCGGGAAGACGGTAATCCCGCAATAATCAACGGGCAGGGCGTCACTTCTCAATACTAATCGGTACCATTTCGCAGGTGAGGGTGATCGCGTTAAGGGAAGTCCTCGACGGACGGTAGAGAATGCCAAACATCGCGCCATGCGCTATGACAGGCTCCGCTCAATCTTCAGGCTGGGAAGTAGCGCATGTTCTCGAGATCGGAGATCATGCCCGGGCCCGTTGGGCGCCATCCCAGCCGTTGCTGGGTCAGCGCGCTGGAAGCCGGTAAGTCGAAACCCACGAACGCGGCGAGCCAGCCAAAGTGCTCGCTCGCCGCCTCAGGAGATAGGGAGACCACCGGCAGCTTCAGGCCCCGGCCGATCACCTCAGCAATCTCTCGAAGCGGCACTCCCTCTTCGGCGACCGCATTGTAACGAGCCCCAGCTAAACCCTTCTCGAGGACGAGCCTGTAGAGATAAGCGCAATTCAACAGGTGCACCGCAGGCCAACGATTGAGGCCGTCGCCGACATACGCCGAGACACCCTTTTCGCGGGCCACTGCGATCAGGTAAGTGATGAGACCTTGCTTGGTTGTGTCGTGGACCTGCGGAAGGCGGATCACAGAAGCGTGTATGCCCCGCGCCGCCAGTGAAGTTGCGGCCACTTCCGAAGCTACACGGGGATGAGGGGAGTTGGGCGCATCTTCCTCGGTCGAGGGGCGCCCCGGCGTCATGGCCAATGCGGTCCCGGACGTGATCACGAAGGAACGGTTCGAGCCAGCGAGGGCTGAGCCGAGCGCCTCGATGGTGCGCCGGTCCATCTCACAGTTCGCCGCCCACTTCGAGAAGTCGTGGTTGAAGGCGGTGTGAATCACGGCATCTGCGGCGACTGCACCGCTGCGCAGGCTTTCCAGGTCTTCCAGATTGCCCCGATGCACCTGCGCACCAGCGGCGATAAGGGACTTGGCGCCCGCATCGGAGCGAGCCATCCCGAGCACGTGATGGCCCGCGCGAATTAATTCGCCAACAATCTTCGAACCGATGAAACCTGTAGCGCCAGTCACGAATACACGCATCACGATTTCTCCTTCACTTCATGAAGATGGCCAAGTTCGTATCCCTAAGCTGAAATCCGACGTCTAGAAAGACTCTCCAACCATTTCTTCACTCTTTTCCCAAAGGGCTTCGGCGTTACTTGGGTCGACAGCGTAGGCTCGTACTCCTTCGCTGACCACGGTGATGGCCGCGTTCTCTGGGACAATGTCGCCAACGTGGCAGTTCTCGCAGTAACGGGCGCCGATTTCATCCGCGGGAGCAACTACGGCGGCCCACACAGAGGTCGCAGCACCCTGCGGAATCGTCTTCCACTGGAAGGGGCCTTGGCCTTGTGCGGCACGCTGCGCACTGATCCGATCGACCAGTTTCTGAATTTCTTCGGCGCCGATGTGGCGCCCAAGCTCGGTTTGTATGCCTCCAGGATGCACGGCGGCGGCGCGTACGCCACGCCCGCGATGCCGCTTGTCGAATCCGACGGAAAAGAGGATGTTTGCGGTCTTCGACCGGCCATAGGCGACCCACGGGTCGTAAGGTGTCCGTTCAAAGTTGGGATCCTGCAGGTCCACGTTCGAGTAACGGTGGCCCGCCGAGGACAGGTTGATCAACCGGCCTCCGGTGCGGATCAGCGACGCAATCCGGTTCACCAGGACGAAGTGGCCCAGGTGATTGGTGCCGAACTGCATCTCGAAGTGGTCGGCGGTATTTGCAAACGGTGTGGCCATGACGCCCGCGTTGGCGATGACGATATCGAAAGGTTCACCCTTCTTGAGCAGTTCTTCGGCGCACGCTCGCACGCTCTTCAGATTGGCAAGATCAAGCGCGACCAGCTCGAAACGCCCGCCATTGGCTTCAGTATCCTTTCGCACCTGCGCGGTTGCCGCTTCGGCCTTCTTTATATCCCGAGCAGCGCCTACAACATGTGCGCCATGTGCGGCGAGTGAGCGCGCTGTCTCCACGCCCAGCCCAGCCGAAACGCCGGTAACAAAAATCCGCTTGCCGCGCAGATTAATCCCCGACAAAACATCTTCTGTTGTTGAGGTTGCCCCAAATACGTCCACCATTGTGTTCCTCCTTGTACTGACCCGTCCGATTCCGTGCCTGCTCGACTGGTATTGACGGGCCGTCACGATTCCGGTAAAACGGAGAGTGTCTCCGAATGCTTAGATATTCGGAGCCTGTCTCCCGTTACATGGATTTTTGCGATGCCCAGGAAACATTCCCAACCCACCGTCCGAAGACCGCGCCGTGACGCGCGGAAGAATCGCGACCGCATCCTGGAAGTGGCCAAGGCCGCATTCACCCGGTCAGGTGCGGATGCCAGCCTGGACGACATTGCCAAACAAGCGGGCGTGGGGCCGGGAACTTTGTACCGTCACTTCCCGACGCGCGATGCCCTGATCGAGGCCGTTTATCACACGGAGGTGGAAAAGCTGGCGGCAGCACAACGGGAGCTATCCGCAAACCTGCCTCCGATCGAGGCGTTGCGGGCCTGGATGAGGCTTTTCGTGGACTACATTGCCACAAAGCAGATCATCGCACCGGCGCTGAAAAGTGTGGTCGGAGGGCCTTCCAGGCTGTACGACTCTTCCCGCGTGCAGATATCGGGAGCGATCAATGCACTTGTAGAATCTGCCATGAAGAGTGGCGAGATACGCAATGACCTCGAGCCATTCGACCTGCTTCGAGCACTGATCGGCGTCTCCAACGTAGCCATCGGACCGGACTGGAAGCAAAGCGCGAGGAGACTGGTAGATATCCTCATCGCTGGTTCGCGGCCAGTTGAAATCAAACGGACCCCGAAGTAATACCAGAATTCCCGGCACGGACAGCGGCTATTGATGCGCATCGCTGCTGGGGCTGACTTCCAGCGATGAACTGCTTGGGAACTTTCCCGGCTGGTCGGTGAGATTAGTATCTAGAAACCCGGTTGGATTGGCGGATCTGGCGAAATTCCGGGTGGTCGGCCAAGTGGATGGCTCGGCAGAGAACTGGGGCGGGGCTGGCGGCGAGGAGAGGCTCACCCCGACCTGCTGTCTCCCGCGTGGGAAACTATCACTCTTGCAGCTGGAATTCCTGATTCTTTCGCGCGCTCACCGATACTCCTTATGTATACCTTGTTCTCCAATATAATTTGAAGCTTTAGCTTATCTTCCGGAGGAGTCCATGCGAATCGCCGTCGTTGGAGCCACAGGGATGCTCGGGCAGCATGTCGCGAGGCATACGCTTCGCGCAGGACACGAATTGGTCGCGCTGTACCGAAATCCCCGATTGCTGGGCGCATTAGCGGATCTGCACTGCGAAGTTCGCCAGGCCGATATGGATGACGTTGATTCTCTCCGTCGCGGCTTTCGAGGGGCCGATGCGGTGATCCACTGCGCGGCATACTATCCGGGAGCTCCAAAATCAATCAGCGAAGAGTTGGCGACAGCAGTGAGGCTGAGCAACAACTTCTATGCAGCATGCGCTGGGCAGGAATTGAAGAAAATTGTGTACGTTGGAGCCGCTATCGCGCTGCCCCGGAGCTCCGATGGAAAGCCCAGTGATGGGTCACAAAGTTACCCAGAGAGACCGCGCAATCCGAACGCGTATTTGCAGGTGAAATGGGCGCAGGACGCGCTAGCCCGGCAAAAAGCGGCGGAAGGAATGCCTGTAGTCATCGGTATCCCATCGATGACGTTCGGCGAGCACGACCCCGGCAACAGTACGGGGAGCTTCGTCATCGAGATGGCTAATCGTACGTTTCCAGGTTACGTCGCCGGAAATCGGAACGTAGTCTATGCGGGGGATGCTGGACGCGGGCTTGTACGGGTCTGCGAGGATGGGCATCCTGGTGAGCGCTATCTGATTTGTGGGGAGAATCTGACCATGCAACAGCTGATGGCAAAGATCGCTACGGTTACAGGGGCTCGCGAACCCAAGAAGATTCCACCGGCCGCAGCCAAACTGGTTTCGGCATGGCAGATTTTCAGGTACAAGCATTTGCACGGCCCGATCCCGAAAGTATCGGCCAGTGCAATTGCGGTGATGTCATCAGGACAATATCTGGACGGCTCCAAGGCGACCCGTGAACTGGGATATCGACCCGAGGTTTCTGTGGACGAAGCCCTTCGAAGAGCATTTGAATGGTTTAAGTCCGAAGGAAAGGTGAAGATCCGTTAGCTGAGATCCTTGGCAGCGGCTCTCCCTTGGAGTTGGCACGTTGCTCCCTGTTCACGGGCAATCCGGAAGTGATCAACTTATTTTTGGTTCAGTACCGACAAACGCGCCAGCAGTGATCGACCAATCGGTAGCGAGAAGCCGACTTCCCGTTACTAATCCGGCCAAACTTCCATAAGCCCGTTTCTGGCCATGTTCCAAATAGAGATAGAGCACAATGCCCCCTAAGGAGCGGAACTCGAATGGTCGTTCCACGTCTAATGCTCAGATTAGCCGAGCCCATCCGCACTTTCTCTATGTCAGGAATGCAGCAGCGAAGTTGGTAGGTCTTCTTGTTGCCGACGAGATGAAAGTTTTTTAAAAGCACAGTGATTGCAGCGTAACAGAGGGTCCCTAAGCTCGAGCCTTGTTCTCACGATGTCTGTGGCTGTTCTTCTGAATTGCGGAGCAAGTGTGGATGAACGTCCCGCCGCCGGTCACAAGCAAAGGTCATCGTTGGGGACGTCAACCTATAGTCGAAATCAGGATCGATACAAGTTCGTCAAGGTGCAAAGCGGTTCCAGCCACACCTAAGCTTGATGTCCAAGCAGCAGATCTAATGATTTCGATTCGGGAAATCTGTGCTCATTCACTCAAAGACGTAACCGTGCAGGGAAAACCATGGAGGAACTTTTGAAACATTTGAAGATCATTACGTTTGGTATAGCTATGCTGTGTTCACTTGCTGTGACGCCAGTATCCACGAATGCCCAATTGAGCAAGGTAAAGACTGTGTGGGTCATTCTAATGGAAAATCACAACTGGACCGGCAACAACGCCGGCGCCGCATTTGGTGCCCCGGATATCAAAGGCAACTCGCTTGCCCCGTACATCAACGGGGCGCTTCTGGAAACATCCGCACACGCCGAGCAATATTTCAACCCGCCCAAGAACCACCCCAGCCAGCCAAATTATTTGTGGCTGGAAGCAGGGACCAATTTCGGCGTCCTCGCAGATACCCAGCCTGGCCAGCCTCAACTGTCCACAGACCAGCATCTGGCAAAACTTCTTGAAAATGCCGGTATTTCCTGGAGGGCCTATGCAGAGCCAGACTTTGGCAGCCCGGTCTTCGACAATTGCCCGTTGGATTTTACATTCTTCGATGTGGAACATCTTGCCTTTGTCTATTTTAACGACGTCAACGATGGGATGAATCCTCAGTCGACCGAGTGCATCTCGCACATTAAACCCTATTACCAGCTCGCCACCGATCTAGCCGACCATACCTCGGCGCGCTACAACTTCATCACGCCGAACGTCTGCCACGACGGGCACGAAGGTGTTTCTCCTTGTGCCGCCTCGGAATCTACCGATAATACGTTGCGCTCCGACACCTGGCTTAAACAAAATGTGCCCCTGATTACTGAGTCTGAAGAGTTCAAGGAAGGCGGCGCATTGTTCATCATATGGGATGAGGCCGAAGACAGCGGGAAATTCAGCGACGGCCCGATTGGCATGTTCATTCTCTCGCCGTTCGCCAAGGGCGGCGGAAAGAAGGCCTACACCAATTCCATCCACTACGACCACAGCTCCACCCTGAAGACGTTGCAGGAAATCTTTCACGTCCAACCGTTGCTGGGGGCTGCCGCGGACCCCGAGACAAAGGATCTCAGTGACTTTTTCAACGGGAATTGCGGAGACGAGCAGGGCGACGGCAACCGCTGCGGGGATTGAGTAACGGAAGTTATCACTGTTCTGTGAGCCCTCGTAAGCAATAGGGTTCGCTGAATCAGCCAATCCGGCCCCTTGGGCATTTCGTCTCTCTCAGAAGCAAGTTAACTGGGAACAACACGATGAAATGCCTCAGGGGCTAAGGCTCCCGGCGTGAAATTGGGCATCAGCATGATTTCAATAAAGTGAGTGAAACTTATTCCTCAAGCGGACAAATCGTCGGCTTCGTCTGAAAATGAAATCCTTCTCATCCGATTCGCGGACCCATCTCCCGGTATTGTTCCCGAGTGACGACGTACCCGGATGCTATTCCAGTCCAGAAGTCCGGTTGTAGGAAGTCTCGCCGGATAGGTACCGACAAACGCGCTTTATCCTGTGATCTGGCGAGTTTCGGGATGGTCGGCTACTCGGAAGCAGAGCCATTAGCACACGGCCGCTTCAATGAGCAGCGGTAAACAGCGCCGCTGCTTCTGCTGGGATGACGGCAAGGAAGCGCAGGGCGGCCATGCCTTCGCGAGAAATTCTCAGGGTAAAAAACCGCCCCTACAATGAGCTGAGAATACGGCGATGGTGCGTACCCGCGGCGGGGCAGGGAGCGGACGGTGCATCATGCGGGCGGGGAGGCGGCTGGTTTCGCGGAGTGGGCGGCGAACCTGGCGGGCAGGGTGAATTGAAAAATTGCGCCGTGAGGAGAATTGTCAGCAGCCCACAAACGGCCGCCGTGGGATTCAACAATGGAGCGGCTGATCCGGAGTCCCATGCCCGTACCGTGAGGCTTGGTGGTAAAGAACGCGTTAAAGATCTTGTCCGCCTGCCGCGGTGGAAGCCCCACACCCGTATCGCTGACCGAGATCAGCACCTCGCTATTTTCTCCGCACTGCGATTTGATGGTAAGTTCGCGCCTGCCATTCACATCTTTCATGGCGTCGATGCTGTTCATCATGAGGTTCATCAGCACCTGTTGCAGTTGCACATGATCGCCCATAGTCTTGGGAAGGTCTGCAGCAAGTTCCACCCGAATGAATACCGCGAATTTCATGGCCTCGTGGTGCAGGAGAAGCATCATCTCTCGAATGGTGTGGTTTAGATCGACCAACTCCCGTTGGGGAGTACCCTTTTGGAAGAGCATGCGGACACGGTTGACGATTTCGCTGGCGCGCTTTCCGTCTTGTTCGATTCTTGACGCAGCTGCGCGCGCCTTTTCCAAATCGGGTTGCTCGCGGGACAGCCAGCGCAGGCAAGTATTGGCGTTGATGATGGCTGCGGCTATCGGCTGCCGGATCTCGTGAGCCAGTGAAGCGGTCAGCTCTCCCATGCTGCTTACCCGGTTGGCGTGAGTGAGATCAGCCTGGGCCTGCTGCAGCGCCTCCTCCGCCTGCTTCCTCTCTGCGATTTGCACCTCCAATTTCGTGTTGACCAAAGCCAGTTGTTCGGAACGCCGCTGGATGCTGCGCACGCGCAATTTATAGAGCAGCCACAGCAACACGGCTAAAGCGGCCGCGGACGACACGCGGAACCAATTCCGCTGGTAGTAGGCCGGAGTGATGGAAAAATCTAGGAATGTGCCGGCCTCGTTCCACACGCCGCTGTTGTTGCAGGCGGCGACGCGAAAGCGGTACTTGCCGGGAGAGAGATTGGTATAAAACGCCTGGCGGCGGTTGCCGGCGTCCTGCCAATCGCGGTCCCACCCTTCCAGCTTGTAGCGAAACAGGACCTTCTCCGGCGCGGCGAAGCTGAGCGCGGTGTATGCAATCGTAAGATCGCGAACGAGCGGCGGCAGACGCGGGGAAGAGGATGATGGATCGGCGGAGAGGTTTTGCCAGTAGGTTTTGCGGTCCGCAGTAACTCGCTCGATCTGGACCGGCGGCGGAAGTTTGTTCAATGGCAGGTGATGCGGATCGATTACGCTGACGCCGTCGAGAGGCAAGAACCACAGTTTTCCGTCCACGGTCTTGGCAACAAGCGGAGTGAACCCGGTCGTAAGAGCGCGACTCCTCACCCCATCGGAACTTTCGAAAACCGTGTTCTGGATGGTCCGCTTTGGATCGGCGACCCAGGCATCCATCTCTGCGCCTGCGATGCGCACCAGGCCGCAAGCCGTGTACAGCCAGAATGATCGGGCGTCATCTTGCATCACCCAGAAAACTGTATCGCAGGGTAACCCGTTCAGGCTGGTCAGCGTAGTGACACGGCCATTTTTCACTCGGCTTAGCCCACCCTGGGTTGCGGCCCACAGCGTTCCATCGGAATCCAGGCTCAGGCTGGTGACGATGCCCTCGCCTAACCCTTCCAGGTTTGAATACGATTCGCGGACCTTGCCGTCTTTGAAATAGGCCACGCCGCCCTGCGAAAATCCAAGCCATAGACCACCTGGCGCGGCCCCAGCGAGGAGAGCCATGGCCCAATCCTTATGTCCCAAGCTGCCCCAAGGGATTTGTTCGACCACACGCTCGCCACGCAAATGAAAAAGGCCCTGACTCTGGTCGCTTATCCAGAGATTCCCGGAACTGTCCCCCGTGATGGAATGCAGCTGACCTGTAGGTGCTACCAAGGCCAAGACGCCGGTGACGTGTCGTTGGCGCGGATGCCCATCCTCGACCTGAGCAGGGTTCGTCGTTACAGGAATAAACCGGCCATTCTCAAAGTAAGCAGTCCCGCGTTCCGTGAACGCCCAAATTCGCCCGGCATCGTCCTGAAAGAGCGACTCCACGCCGTCGTCCGGCAAACCAGCATCGGCCACCTCGTGCACGTTGAGTTGTCGTACTTGTTTGGTGCCGCCGCTCTCGCCCATTGCGCGTCGCTTACGGTAAATCGTGAGCTGGCCGTTATCCCATCTGTTTAAACCGTCGGGAGTGCCAAGCCAGACGCTGCCGTCCCTGGCCCCCAAGACCGACCAGACAATGGCCGTGGACAAACCTTGCCTCAAGGCAATCGTGGGGACGGCGAAGTCGCGAAAGCGGTCGAGGCCATTAACGGTGGCTACCCAAACATTGCCTTCACGATCTTCAAAGAACTTATTGATGTAATCGCCGGAGAGGCCGTCGGACTGCGAAAAAACATCCGTCCTTCCCCGATGTACATGAAAGAGGCCTCGGTCCGTGGATCCAATCCACAGGGCGCCATTGCGATCCCGGAGCATTCGCAGGGGCCTGAAACTCTGCGGCTCGATGCCTGGAAGCGAATATGGCTCGGTCTTTCCGTCAACGAGCTTCCGGATTCCGCCCTCGGTGGCGATCAGGAGTGCGCCGTCGTCGCTCTCATTCAGAGTCTGGGAGGAGGTGCCGATCAAGGCGTCTGGCATGGGATAAAGTTTCGGAGGACCCGGCTTCCAGCGCCACAGCCCAGTCTGCGCGCCCGCCCATAGGTTGCCTCGGCTATCCTCATATAAGGATGCCACCCACAGGCCGAGACGCCCGTCCTCTCCGAAGCACTGGGTGTTGCCACTCTGAATCGCGCAGAGCCTCCCAACGGGACCGGAGTAGCCACCGGCCCACACCGTGCCTTCGCGATCCTCGAGGAGCACATCCACTGTCTGTCCAACAAGCTCCCGATATACTGTCAGCTTGCCGTCCTTCCAGCTCGCCAGGCCCTTGTAAGTTCCAATCCACAGACGCCCGTCGCGTGTGGCAACCATGCTTCGAATGTAACTGCTGGGGAGATGCTCGCCGGTCGGCGGGTCCCAAGGGACGTTGCGAACACCATCGAAGCGGAGCAATCCGAACTCGGTGCCCAGCCAGATATAGCCGTCGGGGGTCTGAGCGAATGAGGTGATCCTGCCTTTGGAAAACCCTTCGCGAATCTTCCACGCGGTGTGGGCGTACTGACTGACTTCGAGGGCCGGGTCCAACGCGGACGCGCAAGGCGGCGACGCCAGCAAGATGCCGGCGACCAGTACCCAGGACAAGCGAGCGATAGCCGCTCGTCGTTCTTCTAGGACGCTCCCCATAGACCCCGCATGATAACTCACCCGATAACGCGTTTGTTCCGCTGCGCAAACTCCAATCGAACCGGGACACCGGCCGATTTGCTCACAAGAAAATGACTGGCATCCCTTGCGTTCTGTGTGTGTTCCCTCTGTGCCCACATTGCGGCGTCACCGGCTACTTTCCTCAGATGCAGATCCCCGGGGGAAGCGCTCCACTATTTTGTGGAGATTCAAGGACGAAGAAGACGTCGGGGGGAGTTCCCATTACCTATCTCGATCAGCCTTCTTGGCCGTGGATGGATCGTGGCCACCCACAAGTAGCCTGTCCGCACTCGCCAGTTTTTGATTTGGAATAAACACTCCTCGCCCACACAGACCCGCGGAATAAATTGAGCAGCCCCCGAGTAGCACTTTTGGGTCGAGGCTCGCGAGCCTGACGTATAATGGCTTCCCTAAAAGGCCATTCCCGCGAGGAATCATGACGGGATCAACCATCGGACGATCTGGGCGAGGGGCACGCGTTTCAGCGTTTATCGCACGGTTGTGTCGCGTTCTCGGGATCTGTTTGCTAAGCGGACCGTTGTGGGCCGCTGCAAACTCGCCCGATCCGATCCAGCACATCTCGCAATATGGCCACACTGTGTGGCGAATACAGGATGGAGCCGTCGATCCCACGGGCTCAATCACGCAGACCGCGGACGGCTACTTGTGGTTGGCGACATCCAATGGCTTGCTGCGTTTCGATGGTGTCAAGTTCGCTCCGTTCAACCCTCCAGGGCTTAACATTCCCACTCGTGGCTTTACATTTCTTTTGGGTGCTCGCGACGGCAGCCTGTGGATTGGAATGAGACGAGGTCTGAGTCGATTGAAAGATGGCAGGTTGCAGGTTTACATGAATCCCGATGATCGCAGTGGGATCAGCACGATTTTGGAGGGCCATGAAGGGACGATTTGGGTAACGCGCTATTCCGTCCCACGAGGCGAGGGGCCATTGTGCCGGGTTGAGGGGAATGCACTCCATTGTTATGGCGAAGCTGACGGAATTCCCGTCAGGTACGGTCTTGGCTTAACAGAGGACAAGTCTGGAAATATCTGGTTCGGATCAAGTGCCCTTTGTCGATGGCGAGAGCGTTCATCCAGCACGTACTTGAACGAAATAAGCAAGCATCAGGATGCGGGAAACGGAATAAGCGATGTCGCTGCCGGATCGTCGGGCGAGATTTGGGCCGCGGTCGACGGAGTAGGGCCGGAACTTGGAATTCGCCATTTTTCCGGTGGGAAATGGTCCGCTTACGTCATTCCCGGGCTGGATGGAACAAAAGTGCAGTCTCATGCATTATTCGTTGATCACAAGCAATCGCTCTGGATTGGAACCGAGCATGACGGGATCTATCGAGTTCACGATGGGATAGCCGAGCATTATGGAAGCGCCGACGGCTTGTCGGGAGATTCAGTGAGTCAGTTTTACGAGGACCATGAGGGCAACATTTGGGTGGTCACAGCTGGCGGACTCGACATGTTTCGCGAAACTCCGGTCCTCAGCTATTCCATGCGTGAAGGACTATCTGCAGCCGGGACCTACTCGATCCTTGCGTTACAGGATGATTCAGTTTGGATCGGAAATGAGGGAGCCGTCGACATTCTAAATCGAGGGCGTCACTCTCTTTTGCCGGGGAAAGAGTTATCAGGCTCTTCCGTGGAAGCACTTTTCCAGGACAGCCACGGAGTCGTATGGCTCGGTGTAGGCGGGAATTTGATGACTTATGAGCAGGGTCGACTGCAAAAGATGCAGAACTTGGGCGAGAACGACATTACTGCAATTGGCGAGGATACAAACCGGAATTTGTGGGCCTTGACGGCTAGGCATCATCTTTTTCGTATCAGAGATGGACTTGCCCAGGAAGTGATGTCTGTCAGCACTGACGTACCCAGGACAGGTTTTCTTGCACCAGATCGCGAGGGTGGTATCTGGATCGGTGGAAGGGACGGCCCCCTCACTCATTATCGCGACGGGAAGGTTCAGACAATTTCTCTCGAAAGCCTCGATAGTTCATCGTCAATTTTTGGCCTTATTGTTGATAGCGACAATTCTCTGCTGGTGTTGACTACCAAAGGACTGTTTCGCTGGGATGGCCATGGCTGGGATTTGCTCGATAGCCGCAATGGCCTTCCCTGCGATGCGATTTACTCCGCGCTGAAAGACGATGACGAAGCTTTATGGCTGTATTCACAATGTGGCCTCGTGAAGGTTGCCCGGTCCGAACTCGACCGGTGGCGTCAGCAGAAAGACAGAAGACTGGCGGTCGAAATATTCGACAAATTTGATGGAGCGCATCCCGGTGCTCCCGCAAAGGCCAATCAGCCCGTTGCGTCCAAGACTTCGGACGGGAGACTGTGGTTTATCAACATCGTTTCAGTACAAGTGATTGATCCGAAGCAAACTTACAGGAACCCGCTTCCACCACCGGTTCACATAGAAAAGGTGATTGCTAACCACACGGAATACGCATTTGAAGATAGGCTTCGTCTACCTGCGTTGACTCGCGACGTTGAAATCGACTATACGGCGCCCAGTCTGACGGTGCCGCCAAAGGTCCAATTCCGTTATGAGTTGGAGGGCCGCGACGCGACATGGCAGGAAGCGGGAGCTAGGCGGCAAGCGTTCTACACCAATCTCTCTCCCGGCAACTACCGGTTCCGCGTCATGGCATGCAACAACAGCGGTGTGTGGAACGAGGCCGGGACATTCCTGGATTTTTCCATCGCCCCGGCCTACTACCAGACTACCTGGTTCCGCGTGTCGTGCATGGCCGCTTTGGCGGTATTGTTCTGGGGGCTCTATCTCCTCCGCCTCCGCGGCATCGAGCAGCGCTACCGCGAACGAAAGCAAGCCGAAGAAGCGCTTCGGCAAGTTGAGGCGGATCTTACGCGTGCCAACCGGATGAGCAGCTTGGGAGAGCTGACGGCCTCTCTGGCGCACGAAGTGAAACAACCGATTGCGGCAACCATCACCAATGCCAATACGTGCTTGCGCTGGCTATCGAACGAGCAACCCGATTTGGAGAAGGCGCGCGCGGCTGCGTCCAGAATCGAACAGGACGGAAAGCGTGCCAGTGAAATCATCAACCGAGTCCGCTTGCTCTTCGAAAAGGGTGCTACGCAACGGGAGTTGGTGGATCTAAACGAGATCATCCGGGAAATGGTGCGCCTCCTGCACGGCGAGGCAGCTCAATTCGCAGTACTCGTTCGGACGGAACTTGCTGCAGACCTCCCTCAGGTCATGGGAGATCGCGTGCAACTTCAACAGGTGCTGATGAACCTGATGATGAATAGCATCGATGCGATGAAGGAAGTGGATGGGACGCGCGAGCTCACTGTACAGTCGCAGCTCGGTGAGAATGGTGAGCTGCTGATCTCGGTAAGCGACACGGGCGTTGGGCTTCCGCCCCAGCAGGCAGACAAGATCTTTAATGCGTTTTTTACCACCAAGCCTCACGGCACGGGTATGGGACTGCGGATCAGCCGCTCCATTGTTGAATCGCACGGTGGGCGCTTGTGGGCTGCCAACAATTCCCCGCGCGGCGCAACTTTTCAGTTCACCTTGCCCGCCAAGGTCGCAGGGCACTCCTAACCTTCTCAGCCACTCCCTTGAAGATCTCTGGATTTCCTACCTGTGATTCGGGGCGCAAAATGCGCACTTCGGAAGGCGAATCCTATCAGAGCGATGGAACCAAAGAACGCAGGCAGGAGTGCCCGCGCCACAGGACGGCGGTGTAACCCTTCGCGCGGCTCCGAGCAGGAAGCCTCCCCTATATGAAGCGGGCGCCGGAGCGGATGATACGGACTAGGGGCGGGGCATGGAGTCGGAGAGGGACATCATGCGGTTGGGGAGGGGGAGGTTGGTTTCGCGGATGGGGCGATCGACTTCGCCGGGGCGCGCGGGGGATTCGAGGCCGTCGGTGAGTAGGAAGCCCTGGAGGGCGATGCCGGCGGTCCAGACATTTTCGAGAGCGACGATGTATTCGGCCTGGAGATTGAAGAGTTTGCGCTGGGATTCCAGGACGCGTGGATTCGCGGCGAGCATGAGGCCGTATTTTTCGACCATGAGGGTGTAGGCCTTTTTTGCGCGAGGGAGCATTTCGTCGCGGTATTCGAGCGCCATGAGTTTGGCATTGGCGTATTGATCGGCGGCGGTGGCTGCGCGATCGCGGAGAGTGAGGGCGACACGCTGCTTTTCGAGATTGGCGCGGTCGAGTGAAGCGGAAGCCGCGGCGATATTTCCCTGATTGCGATTGAAGATTGGAATTTGCACGCCGACTTCGGCGATGCCTTCCCAGCCTTTCGCGTGGTTGGCGGTGTCGAGGAGCTCGTTGTTATATTCCATGCCGCCCCGGATTTGGAGATCGGGGATGGGTTCACGTTTGGCGCGAGCAAGTTCGGAGGTGGCGCGAGCGGCGCTGGCGTCGGCGATGCGATTGGCGGGAGATTGCGTGGCGATGGATTCGACGGCTTGATTTTCATTGAGGTCGGGCCAGTTGTGTTCGAGATCACCGGAGACGGTGGGGAGGGGAAGATCGGGGCGGCCGAGGATGGCGGCCAGGGAGCGCCACTCTTCGCGGAGAGTGTTTTCCTGCATGCGGGCGGAGAGGCGGAGGCGCTGGGCGTCGACTTCGGAGTCGAGGACTTCGGATTCGTCGACCTGGCCGGTGTTGAAAAGATTGCGCTGGGACTCAGTGAAATCCTGCTGAATTTTTGCGAGGTCGTGGCGGACGTCGAGAAGTTCCTGAGCGGCGAGGACGCGGAGGAACGCGCTTTTCACGGAAGTTTCGACGCGGATTTTCTGTTCCTGGGCTTCGATCTCGGCGAGCTGCATTTCTTTGGAGAAGACGTCGCGGCTGCGAGCGAGTTTTCCGGCGGTGACGACGGTTTGCTGGACGAAGAAGCCTTGCTTGCCGCCGCCGCCGGAGCCGCCGCGAATTTCGTCGCCGGTATAGGAGACGGTGGGATTGGGGTAGAGTCCGGATTGCTGCTGGCGGGCTTTGGAGGCGCGGATTTCGGCTTCGGCCTGACGGAGAGTGGGATTGGATTCGGCGGCCAGGCGCTGGGCTTCTTCGACGGTGAAGAGGGGAGATTGGGGATTCTCCTGGGCGCGACCGAGGTGGGGGTAGACGGGTTGGACGACGGGGATGTTCATGTGGTGGTGCTGCATTTCCTGGGGCGTCATATTCATAGGTTGCTGCGCTAGGGAGGGCAGTGCAGCAATCACAAGCAGAAGTGCTAGTGTGGCGAATCTTTTCGAGAGACTTTCCATTGGTCGGCTCCGATAGGAAGAAAAAAGATTTAACGCAGTGTTCGCAGAGAACGTAGAGCGCGCTGAGAAGAGAGAAGAATTAAGAGCCATGGTGGTGCTCCTCGGGCTTGGGTGATTGGCGATTGCGGATTAGGGATTGGATTTCCTCGTATTTTTGGTCGGGGAGGACGCGGACCATGGTCATCATGCCCATCATGCCGGCGCTCCAGTTGGCGGGGAGTCCGTGGGTTTCGGGCTTGGTGACACCTTCTGCGTTGTCCATGGCCATTTCCATGAAGGCGTCTTGCGGGAAGCCGGGAACGGAGTTGGCGTTTTCGGCGATGGGGGAATGATGGACGTGCTCCACGCCGATGTCGCGGGCGAGCGTTTCCATCTGACTGAGGGCTTTGGCGTCCGTGGTGTTGGCGGTCTGGATCTGACGGTCACTGAGGAGGTCCATCATGCTATTCATCATGTGGTGAGGAAGATGGCAGTGAATCATCCAGTCGCCGGGATATTTGGCTTCGAACTCGACGACTTTGGCTTGCGCGACGCCGACGAGAACCGTGTTGGTGGGATACCAGGTGGATTCGGGGGCGCGGCCTCCTTCGGTGCCGGTGATGACGAACTGGTTGCCATGAAGATGGATGGGATGGTGATCCATGCCGAGATTGACGAAGCGGAGACGCACGCGGCTGCCGAGACGCGCGATGAGCGGCGTGGTGGCGGGGGCGGAAAGGCCGTTGAAGGTGAGCCAGTTGAATTCCATGGAGGCGGTGTTGGGGACGGTGTTGGAAGGGAGGATGGCCCATTCCTGGAGGACGATGGCGTAGTCGTGATCGGCGTGCGGCGCGTAGGAAGATTGCGGATGTGCGATGAAAAGACCGAGTAAGCCGATCATCTCCTGCATGGCGCTGTGGGCGTGATAGAAGAAGGTGCCTTCCTGGTGGACAGTGAATTCGTAAGTGTAAGTTTCGCCCGGCGCGATTGGTTTTTGGCTGATGAAGGGGACGCCGTCCTGTTCGATGGGGACTTCGAGGCCGTGCCAGTGCATGGAGGTGCTTTCGGGAAGGGCATTTTCGACGAGGATGCGGACGCGATCGCCTTGCGTGACCTGGATGGTGGGGCCGGGGCAGGAGCCGTTGTAACCCCAGGCGTCGATGGTTTTGAAGGGAGCGATTTTGCGCTTCACAGGTTCGGCGCGGAGGTGGAAGACTTTTGTGGCGCCGTCGAGAGTGAAAGGAAGATCGGGGACGTCGGGAGTGACGGCGGGGACATGGGGATGCGCGCTCGCGGATGGCCGTGCGGATTTGGATTTCGTTGCGGGGGCGTGGTAGTGAGAGGAGATTGTTTCGTTTGGTGCGGCGGTCGCTTGAGGCGTGGTCGCGTTAACGCGACTGCTTAAGCCGAAGAGGCCGGCGGTGAAGACGGCGGCGTCCTGGAAAAAGTTTCTGCGAGAGCTGCTCATGAAGTCCTCCGGGAGAATGGCCAGGGTTGTATAGATGATCTTCGCGCAAGGCCGGCCATGATGGGCCTCACGCAATTTTAGTTAGAAAAGAGAAGTGTTCTGGAAAGGCGGATCAGAGGCGCAGGGGAGAATTCGATACGAAGGCGGACGAATTGCCGGGAGAGGAACTTCGATCTGAGATACGGAACGCGATCGCGCTTGGGGTTGTTGAAATAGACGGAGAAATCAGGGTTGCAGAAAGCCGGAGAGAATCAGAATGCGCGGAGTGCAGACGAGACTGCGCTGCGGGCAGCGTTGTGAGCAATGAATCCGCAGGAAGGCAGGTGGGAGCAATCGCGGCGGCGAGCACGGAAGAATTGCGGGATTGGTTGGATTGATGGTGACAGCCGGTTGTTGATTGTTCGGGAGTGTTGGTCGTGGCGCAGGAAGAGAGGGCACAGCGCGTGGCGCACAGCGGCGCCGCAAGAAGGCAAAGAACGATCAGTAGTGATCCGAGGCGCGGGAGGATGTGGTGATCGCCGGAGCGCATGTGTTTATTGTACGCGGAGTGGGGAGGGTGGGCATTGTTTTTTGGAGGGGAGGAACGCGGACTCGTTTGCCAGCTTGGTGGAGCATCTGCAGTTAAGGTTCTTCGGTCAGCCTCGTCGGATGCCCTCAGAATGACACCGCCTCCATTGCTGGCGCAGAGCTAGCCGTGGGAGGGGGAGTCTGCTGAGACTTTGCCGACGAAGGAGCGATAGACGTAGGTGAAGTAGATGGCGGCGAGGGCCATGCCGATGAGCCACCAGGCCAGGCCGACTTTGAGGCCGTAGTCGCCAGCTTTGGCGTTGTGAACGGTGAGCGAGTAGATCGGGTTGCGTGCGGGAAGAACCATGGGATAGACGCCGAAGACGACGCTGGTCAGCATGCCGAGCAGATAGGCGCAGGAGGAGAGGAAAGCGTTGCGTTCGTTTTTGCGGCGGAGTTCGAATTGGACGCCGGCAAGGCCTGCCACGGCAAGGAGGGAAAGAATGTAGCCGAGCGGCCAGGTTTTGAAATTCACGGAGACTTGCGGTTGGATACGGAAGGTGACGGCGGTGACTAGTGCGGTGAGGACGAGGACGCCCCACCAGCACCAACCCGCGAGGCGAGCGGCGCGATGATTGAGAGCGCCATCGGTTTTCCATTGGAGCCAGAGCGAGCCGTGCATCATGAGGGCGAGCAGCGCCTGGACGCCGACGAGAATGGAATACCAATCGAGGATGCCGATTTGTTCGCCGAGGCGGAAGTTGGTCCAGAGTGGTTCGAAGAAGTAGCCGGATTGGTCGAGTGGGACGCCGCGGACGACGTTGGCGAGGGCGGCGCCGAAAAAAATGGCGAGCAGCAAGCTGGAAGCGGAAAAGAAGAAATCCCAGAAGGGAATCCAGACGGGGCTCTTGATGTGGTTGCGGAATTCGATGGACGTGCCGCGGAGAATGAGGAGCCAGAGCACCATCATCAGCGGAAGATAAAACCCGCTGAAGCTGCTGGCGTATAGCGCGGGGAAAGCGAAGTAGAGGGTGCCGCCGGCGGCGAGGAGCCAGACTTCGTTGCCGTCCCAAACGGGGCCGATGCTGGCGATAACCTGGCGGCGCTCTTCCTCTGTTTTAGCGACGAGAAAATGAACGGCGCCGGCGCCGAGATCGAAGCCGTCGAGGAGAACGTACAGAGCAACCATCACGGCGACGAGACAGAACCATAGAGTTTCCATGGCGCGCTCCTTATGCCGCCACCGAGGGGTCTAAAGCACCCGCTCGGGATCTTGCTTCGGGCTCGGGTCCGATTTCGATTTCACGATAAACGAGGAAGAGCCAGAGCATGGCGAGGACCGTGTAAAGGCCCATGAAACCGAGAAGCGTGAACCAGGCGTTGCCGGCATTGACGCGGGGAGAAAAGCCGTGAGCGGTGCGCATGAGGCCGTAGATGAGCCAGGGTTGGCGGCCGAGTTCGGCGGTGAGCCAACCGGCGGTGTTGGCGATGTAGGGGAGAGGGACGCTGAGCATGATGATCCAGAGCATCCAGCGGGCTTCGAAAAGTTTTTTGCGCCAGAGGAGAAATGCGGAGAAGGCCATGATGGCGATGAATATCGTGCCGAGGCCGACCATAACGTGATAGCTGAAGTAGAGGAGTTCGATTTTGTCGGGCCACTGATCCTCCGGGAAATTGTTGAGGCCCTGAACGTGAGCGTTCCAGTGCTTGTAGGTGAGGAAGCTGAGCATGTTGGGAACGACGAGCGGGTTGTCGAGGGTGCGCTTGGCAACATCAGGCTGGCCGAGTATCGCGAGAGGTGCGCCGTCTTGCGATTCGAAGAGGCCTTCCATGGCGGCGAGCGTAGTGGGCTGATACTGCGTGATCATCTTGCCCTGCATGTCGCCGGAGGGCGAAAGTTGGAGAAGAGCGGCAATCGCGCCGACAATAACGCTGATGCGAAGGAAGGTGCGGCCATAGAAAGGATCACGATGCGAGAGAACGTAGAACGCGCCAACCGCGGCCATGACGAAGCAGCCGGTCTGCACGGCGCCGAGCATGGTGTGCGCGTATTGCCACAGCGCCCACTGATTAAGGAGCAGGTCCCAGAAGCTGGTGAGTTCTATTTCGTGGTGAGAGCCGAGTTGATAGCCGACGGGATGTTGCATCCAGGCGTCGGTGACGACGATGAAATAGCCGCTTAACCAGGAGCCAAGAAAAACGAAGAAGGCGGCCCACCAGTGGCCGACGCGGCCGAGTTTCTTTTCACCGTAAAGGAAGAGGCCCAGGAAGGTGGACTCAAGAGAGAAAGAGAAGATGCCCTCCATGGCCAGAGTCTGCCCAATGACGCCGCCGGCGGCTCTGGAGAATTCGGCCCAGTTGGTGCCGAATTGAAATTCCATGGGGATGCCGGTGACGACGCCGAGGGCGAAATTGATGCCGAAGATTTTGGCCCAGAAGCGGGCGGCGCGGGAGAAATGTTCGTCGCCGGTGCGCAGGGCGACGGATTTGAGGATGACAATTAGGAGACCGAGGCCCATCGTCAACTGTGGGAAGAGATAGTGAAAAGTGATGGTGAAAGCGAAGTGAAGGCGATGGACGTCCAACGCGGAACCCACAGCACACCTCTCAGGAGAAAGAGTCAGGGGCCAATGGCCACGCCTACTTGGATGTCACCGGAGGAGCGAAGGGCTGGAGAAAGTTTGCCAGATTTTTGCAGGTTGGAGAGTGAGAAATCTGCCGGGAGACAATTGAACTGAGAATATTGGACCAATGTGAGCGGGCGGGTAATGGGCAAAAAGCCGGGGATTGAGGTTTGCCAGGAGGCACGCCCCCCGAGGCTATTCGGGGAGGGGTTAACCGTTGACTCTGGCGAGGGGCGGAAATAGTATCAGGCAGCGAAATAGCGGCAATTCCGGGCGGAGGGGAAGGGCAGTAAACAAAAGGATTCCTCAACTGGAGCAACCCGCACAGCCGATCCGGAACATGAGGAGCGTCCCATGATTCTCGAAGTTCAAAAAAAACATCTCACGCCAGAGATCGTAGTTCTGGAATTACGCGGGCGTTTGATGATGGGAAACGACAGCCGGCAGGTGGAATGGTCCGTCGCCGAAGTGATGAAAGAAGGGGCGAAGAGAGTCGTGGTGGATTTGCGGGAACTGGATGCGATTGACAGCACAGGAGTAGGCATTCTGGTGATGTGCAACGCGAAGCTGCATAAGGCCGGAGGGGTGATGCGGATCGTATCCAGCGACGGAATTGTGGAGAGCACACTGCAGATGACTCACGTGGACCGGATCGTGAAGTTTTTTGAGACGGTGGAAGCGGCGAGCGAGAAGTTTGAAGCGGCGTCGGGAGGATAAGAAATTCGCCGGGTAGATTAGTGAAATGAGGCGACGGCTTGGGACTCGTCGTCATACGTAGTGAAGAGGTTGAGCAAGCCCACCATTTTCAAGGTCTGCAAGGTAAATTTGGAAGGCTTCAGCAAGCGAATCGCGCCCCCGGCCTGCTTGGCGGTGGTGAGATGGCGAACTAGCATGCCGATACCGCTGGAGTCGATATTGGGGACAGCTTCGAGGTCGAGGATGATTTTGGAGTGACCCTGGCCGAGGAGTTCGATGATGGTGGCATTAAAGCGATCGAGCGCGGGCCCCATACTGAGGCGCCCAGAAAGCTTGACAATTTTAACGCCGTCCAGAGTTTTGGTATCAATATCCAACGTCGCCACCTCCTGAAAGCCGGGGCTGCATCCCGACCTGCCGCATTGACACCCCAGTATCGCTTTGTTACAGTGCGCGGACAACTTAGATAATCTTGGGACAAAAAGCAAGAAAGGCAGTGGGCTGGTGGCTTCCCCCGCGATCGTGTCACCAGACGGAAGGTCGAGCGTTGGCCAGCCAGGAACAAGATTCCGTTCTTGATCTTTTACCTCTCTCTCTAAATTTACTCGCGGAGCAGGAAGTTATGCCCCGTGCGAAGGTGTTCGCGCGATTTGTGTCGGAGTTGATCGCCGACGCAGCGGTGAGCGTGTACACGCTGGCGAGCACAGGGGAAAAAGCGCTATGGGTTCCGCGGGCGACGGTGGGCGAGGCAAAGCTTCACAATGAGGAGATTCCCGCGGAGTCAGGGTTGCTGGGAATCGTGTTCACCGAGAGCATGGCGATCAACCGAACTGCGGCAGCGATCAAGCGGGAAGATTATCCTCACGTGGACATTCGCAAATCGCTGTTGTCGCTGACCTACCTTCCTCTGATTCACAACGAAAATCTCGTCGGAGCGCTGGAGATTCTGGCGTTTGAGGAGGAAATTTCCACGGATGCGGTGGCGGCGTTGTTGCCGGCCGCGGAAGTGGCGGCGGCGGCGATTGCCACAGCGCAAGCATATGAAGAGGAACGGCACGCGACGATGACGTCGATCACGCGGCTGACGCAGCTCTACGACCTGGAGAAGGTTTTCTCCTCGACACTGGAGATGGACGAACTGTTGCCGCTGATCGGAACGAAGATTTCGGAAATTCTGGAATGCCAGGCGGTGAACGTCTGGCTGATGCACCCGGACGAGTCGGTGGAGTTGATGTACCAGGCCGGAGAAGATGCGACCGCATTTAAAGGCCAGAGGCTGAAGCCCAACGAGGGAGTGGCAGGAACCATTTCCGATAACGGTGAAGCGATGTGCGTCAGTGACCCCACTGACGAACGGCTGGTGGACCGAAACCGGAACGCAGAGGCGCCCGGGGTGTTCTCCTTAATTGGCGCGGGGATTTTGGATAAAACAGCGCTGGTGGGAGTCATGGAAGCGGTCAATAAATTGGACGGCACTCCGTTTGACGAAGACGACTTGTTCACGCTGAGCAGCCTGGCGGAGACGGCTTCCACCGCGCTGCACAACGCCAGCCTGTTGATGGCAGAGCGAAAAGTGGAAGTGCTGGAGACGCTGAACACGGTCAGCCATGAAATAACCTCAACATTGAATCTGGAGCGAATGCTGCAAGCGATCGTGAACGCGCCACAGGCGGTGATTCCGTACGAACGCGCGGCAATCGCGCTGGAGCATGGCGGCAGTTTCAAACTAAGTGCGGTGACCGGGTTGACCCAGGTACAAGCCGACCACCCGGATATCGCACCGCTAAATGGGATTCTGCAATGGGCGGCGTTATCGGAAGAAGTGATCCACGTGCGGCAACATGGCGATGAGATCGACGCCGAGAGGGAAGAGACCAAAGCCAAATTCAGGAAATATTTCGAAGAGTCCGGCATGCGGGGATTTTATGCGCGGCCCCTGAACGACGATACCGGGCGCGTGGGTTTGCTGGCGATGGAAAGCAGTGACCCGGATTTCCTGGGGCCGGCGCACCTGGAGATTGTGGAAGTGCTTGCCGGACAGGCAACGGTGGCGCTGCGAAACGCACAGATGTACAAGGAAGTGCCGTTCATTTCCGTGCTGGAGCCGGTGCTGGTGCGGAAGCGGAAATTCATGGCCATGCAGAAGCGGAAGCGGACGGCGATCCTGACGCTGGCGGGAATTGGGCTGCTGTTCCTGGTGGGGTGCCCGCTGCCCCTGCGGGTTGACGGAGATGCGGTGGTGGCGCCGGGCCGCCGCGCGTTGGTGCAACCGGAAGTTGAGGGAGTGATCGGAAAAGTGTTCGTCCGCGAAGGAGAACACGTAAAACGCGGACAGGTGCTGGCGGAGATGGAGGGTTGGAGTTTTCGTTCGACACTGGCAGCGGCGGAGTCGAAATATGCAACGGCGATGCTGGAGATGAACAATGCACTGGCCGCGAATGACGGGAGAGAAGCCGGGGTTCGCCGAGTACAGGCGGATTATTGGAAGGCCGAAGTGGAGCGGGCGAAGCAGTCGGTCGAACGGACCGAGTTGCGTTCGCCGATTGACGGTGTGGTGGCCACACCTCGCGTGGAAGAGTTTGCAGGACGGAAACTGGAGCAGGGGGATTCGTTCGCGGAAGTCGTGGATACATCGCTGGCAATCGTGGACGTGGCGGTTATGGACACCGACGCCGGGTTGCTGAAGGCCGGTCAGAGGGCGGTGGTCAAGCTGAACAGCTACCCGACGCGGACGTTTCACGGAGAAGTTGCGGTGGTGAGCCCGAAGGGAACGATGGTGAAGGAAGAGGCGGTATTTTACGCGCGCGTAGCGGTGCCCAACGAGCAAGGGGCGATTCGAGCTGGAATGGAAGGCCGCGGGAAGGTGCGGGTGGGCTGGTCGCCCTCCGGGTATGTGTTTTTCCGGCGGCCGTTTTTGTGGCTGTACGCGAAGATCTGGTATTGGCTGGGCTGGTAGAAGCACGGAGAAGTCATGCGAAGAGAGTGGATATGGATTGTGGTGGGAGCGGCGATGTTTGCGAGCGGATGCGGCGACGAAAAAACGCCGGCCGGAGGAGTCACTAACGCGGCGGCTCCACCGGCCGCGGTGCCAGCGCAGCCGAAGCCGGCGACATCGACGGCGAGCGAACCTGGGGACGCGGGTCTAGCCGTTTCGGGTCCAATCATCGTGGAGCACGAGGTGGAACTGACGGCCCAGAGAGACGGCCTGGTTCTCAAGATTTATGTGGATGCCCCCGCGCGAGTGATAGCCGGGAGGCTGCTGGCGGAGTTGGACGGACGGCAAATCCAGGCGAATTTGTCGGCGGCGCGCGCGAAAACGCGGAGCATCGAAGCGGACTTGAAGAACTGGGAGGCGGAAGCGGAGGTATTGAAGGCGGATTATGGGCGCCAGAAAAATCTCTTCGCGCTGGGGCTGACTTCGCAGGAACAGTTGGAGCACGCGAAATACAAGGCGGAGTCCGATCAGTGGGATGTCCAGCGGGTGGCGGAAACGCTAAACACGGCGAAAGAAGAAGAACATTCGCTGGAGCTGGAGATGGAAAAAACACGGGTGACCGCGCCATTTAACGGGTTGATCGCGCGGCGATACGTTCGCGAAGGACAGAATGTCGGCAAGGGCGAGCGGCTGTTCTGGGTGACGGCGGAGGCGCCCCTGCTGATGCGGTTTACCCTGTCGGAAAAGTATTTTGGAAACGTGCACAACGGGCAGGCGGTGGAGGTCACTTGCGCAGACGCGCCGGCGGAAAAGCATTTGGCGAAGGTAAAACAGGTGAGTCCTGTGGTCGATCCGTCGAGTGGGACATTTGAAGTGCTGGTGGAACTGACAGGGGATCGCGGATCGCTGAGGCCGGGGATGACGGCGCTTGTGCACCTGGAAAATATTCACTAAACAAACATCATGAACCTGACGCGCGCACTGGAAGTGGCCCTGCCGGACATGCCGGCGAGGAAGCTTGCGGAGAGCTATCCGCGGCTGGACCCGGGGACGACGTTCCGGGAGCACATCGAGGACGGAAATCCGGTAGTGCGGATTTATGTTCCGAGCGTCGGCGGGATGTACAAGTTCGACCAGAACGAGTGGGAACTGACACAGTTGTTCGACGGGAAGCGAAGTTACGAAGAGATCGCGGCAAGATACTCCCAGCAAAGCGGCATCAGGTACGATGCAGAAGCCGTGCGGGATTTCGCCGCCAGTCTGGAAGCGTGCGAGTTCTGGTATAAGACGCCGCAAGAAAAAAACATACAGCTGATGCAACTGAGCCGCGAGGAGCGGAAGAAGAAATTAAAGCAAAAGAGCATTTGGACGGACCTGTCGGACGTAGATTTTCCGGCGTTTAATCCGGACCCCTTTGTCACCTGGTTGCACGGCAAGACGAGTTTCATTTACACACCGTGGTTCACCATCCTCAGCGTGATGGGAGTATTGATCACGGCCGGAATAACGATCGCCCACTGGCCGGAGATCCAGAGGGATACGATCGACTTCTACACGTTCTCGAAGCGCACGTGGATGGATGTTTTGGCGCTTTACACGCTGGGGATGTTCATCGTCGCGGTGCACGAAATGGCGCACGCCCACGCGTGCAAACATTATGGGGGACGCGTCCCGGCAATGGGATTTGCGCTGGTGTACCTGTTACCGGCGTTTTACACGGACACGACCGAAGGGTCCGTGCATGGCACACAATACCAACGGTTAATCATCTCCTTTGCCGGGGTGTGGTCGGAGATGCTCCTTTGCGCCATTGCGACGCCGATCTGGTGGGGAACGCCGCCGGATACGCTGGTACACAGGTGCGCGCACTTCATCATGATGATGACCGGGATCATGTGCCTGGTGATGAATTGGAATCCACTGATCAAACTCGACGGCTACTACATGCTCGGCGACTTATTGGGAATTACAAATTTGAAGGAAGATTCGACCGCATACGCGTCTGCCTGGGCAAAGAGACATATTTGGAGATTGCCGGTTGAAGTGCCGTACATCCCAAAGCGGCGCCGGTTCGGCTTTGTAGTTTATTCGGTGGTTTCGGGCGTGTACAGCTACACGATATTGTACATATTGGCCCGATTCGCCGGGAATTTCGTCCGTAATTTCAGTCCGGAGTGGGGATTCATACCGGAACTAGGAGTTGCCGCGATAATTTTTCGATCTCGAATCCGTCTATTGGTGAACTTTATGAATTTTCTCTACCTGGACAAGAAGGACCGGATAGTGGCGTGGTTTACGCCAAAACATACGGCAATAGCTGTCGGCCTGTCGGCGCTGTTGCTCGCCGTTCCCGTCTGGAAAGAGTCGGTCGCTGGCAAGTTTGTGCTCGACCCGGTGAACAAGGCCGTGGTCCGGGCGCACGTATCGGGTACGATCTCGCAGATATTCGTGGGTGAGGGAGACGCGGTTTCAGCGGGCAGTCCGCTGGCCACGTTGAGCAGCTTGCCGCTGCAATCCAGCTTGAGCGATGCCAGTGCCAGGCTACAACTGGCGTCTGCGCAAGCCAAAGATGCAGCCCTGAACTACCAGGGGTACGGAGGCGCGTTACAGGAACGAGAGCGCTCGGCAAAACAGTATGGCCAGGCGTCGGAGATGAGCGCCGCATTAGAGATAAAGGCTCCAATCACGGGAACGGTCGTGACGCCGAAAATACAGGACCAATTGGGCGCGTACTTGAAGTCAGGCGGAGAACTGCTGGAAATTGCCGACATGTCTCGAATGAGGGCAAGGATTTACATTTCAGAATTTGACCTCTACAAGATTCGGGCAGGCCAACGGGCAAAGTTGCAGATTGACGGCGCCCTGCGCCGAAGACAGGGAGAGGTAAGCATGGTGTCTACCCGCCCGACGGAAATTCCTCGAGTTGGCGCGGAGGAAGCGGAATCCGGCGCCAGCATCGACCGCTCTCATCAGTTCTATTTCGTGGATATCGTCGTGGAGAATCCCGGGGATGCTCTGAAGCCTGGAATGGCCGGAGTCGCGAGAGTTTATGGAGGCCGCCGAAGCTTCGGTGGCATGGCGCTGGAGGAGGTCAAGAACTTCTGGGGCCGCAAGTTGTGGTAATGCCCTAAGAGGGCGGAGAAAAGAAAAGAGGCTGCAACTCGGCAGCCTCTCTCAAGAGTAAAAAGCTACGGAATCGAATTGCTAGGCGCGATCAAAGGCGCGCTTGTTCACTGATTTGTTGATCGATTTATTGATCGACTTATTGATGGACTTGTTGATCGACTTGTTGACGGACTTATTGACCGCCTTATTCATGGATTTGTGCATGGACTTGCTGACGACGCGAGAGGCTTCTGGAGTGGTCGAGCTGGCTACATTGGCCCGCTTGGCGGTCTTGAGGGTGCTGATCAGGCTCTTCTTTTCGATAGACATGGCTGGGTAGCTCCTTCTATTTTTTTGATTTTGTCCCGCAGACGCCGACCGATAGTGCAGGTGACTGGCCAAAGCTACTGCATGCATGTTGAAGGTGAGGCCGAACAGAAAAGAAAGGACTTAGTCCGAAAGAATCAATCAGGAGCGGCGAGGGCCTGGTGAGAAATTCGCCCATGGGTTAAAAATTAACCGTTCAATGGTTAGAAATTAACCCTTCTAGTCGAGGTGGTGCTTGCGGCAGAGGTACTTCATGCGCTGTGGATCCACCTGGAGGAGTTGCGCCGCGGCCGCTTTTTTGCCCCCAGTGCGGCGCAGCGCGGCGTTCAGGTAAGCGATTTCAATTTTTTCCATTTCGGCGTCGAAGTCCACGCCTTTCTCGGGAATGAGGATGGCTTCCTGGCCGCTGGCGCTGTGATGAAGCAGATGCTGGGGCAGATGCTCCGGAGTGATGACGTGGCCGGGGACCATGACCACGAGGCGCTGGACTACGTTTTCGAGTTCGCGGACGTTGCCAGGCCAGGTGTAGTCCTCGAGGATTTCGAGGACTTCGGGTTGAAAACTCTTGAGGGGCTTTTTGGCGGCGGCGGAATAGACGCGCAGGAAGTGGTCAACCAGGAGCGGGAGGTCGCCGTCGCGTTCGCGGAGCGGAGGAATCAAGATGGGGACGACGTTGATGCGGAAGTAGAGATCTTCGCGGAAACGGCCCTTGCGGACGGAGTCTTCGAGATCCTCGTTGGTTGCGGTGATCAAGCGAAAATCGATTTTGCGAGTGGCGCGGCTGCCGAGGCGTTGGACGGAACGTTCCTGGAGAACGCGCAGGAGTTTGCTTTGGAGATTGGGATTGAGCGTGGTGATTTCGTCGAGAAAGAGCGTCCCGTTATGGGCGGATTCAACCATGCCGGGCTTGGCGGAATCGGCGCCGGTGAAGGCGCCCTTTTCGTAACCGAAAAGTTCGGACTCCATCAGAGTTTCGGGGAGAGCGGAGCAGTTGAGGCAGACAAAGGGATGGTCGGCGCGGTCGCCGCATTGAACGATGGCCTGGGCGACGAGTTCCTTGCCCACGCCGCTTTCGCCGCGAAGGACAACGGAGGTTCCCGTGCCGGCGACGGCTTCGATGGCTTGATAGACTTTTTGCATGGCGGAACTGCCCCCAACGAGGCCGTGGAAGGCGGCCTTGCTTTCGAACTGCTGGAGGAGGCGGCGGCCTTCGAGTTCGAGCGCGCGCTTTTCGATGGCACGTGAGAGGACAATCTGGAGTTCGGAATAATTCAGCGGATAGAGGAAAAATTCGTCGGCGCCGGCCTGGCTGGCTTTAAGAGGGATGGTGCGGCTATTGGTTTGGGTGAAGGCGACAATGACGACATCATCGCGGATTTTGCGCATTTCGGAGAGGACGTCGAGGCCGTCGGCGGGGCCGTCGCCGATGCAATCGAGGTTGAAGAGGATGGCGTGGAGATCGGGGAGTTCGAGCACGGATTTGATTTCGTCTTCGGTGGAGGCGAGGGTGGTGCGGAATTGCGCGCCAAGCTGCTTACGGACTTCGGGAAAGAGTTGGTCGTCGTCGGTGATGACGGCCAGGGCATAGCGTTCCGTGCTGGGGGCTGGTTCGGGCAAGAGAGTGAATTCCGTCGTTGACTGGGGATTATAGGCGAGGCGAACGGAAGGAAGAAGTTTAAAGTTGGGAAGATTGAATGGAAAAGCCCCACCTCGCGGCGGGGCTTTTGCGGTTAAGGGGTGGGCCGGATCGCGGCTAGAACTGAAAGCGCAGGCCGAACTGCATGATGCGCGGGTTGTGGGCAGCGGTGTACAGCAGGGCCTGAGAGTTGCAGCTGTAACAACCCACAGAGGCGATGGCGCCGGTGCCGGAGGAAGAAGTGTTTCCGCCGATGGCGTCGAGCTGGGTGTGGTTGAAGACGTTAAAGTTTTCCCACCGGAATTCGAAGGCATAGCGCTCCTTGATCGGGAAACTCTTAAAGAGGCCGAAGTCGAAGTTGAGACGCCCCGGAAGCCTCAGGTTGTTGCGCCCAAAGGTGCCGTCGGTAAGCCCAACAGGGGCGGCGAAGGCGTCAGGATTAAAGCCCAGGACGCCGAAGATTCCGGAATAAGCATCGCGCTGGGCTTGCGTTACCGTATTAGGGTTAGCGACCAGCGAAGTGAAGGCCTGCACGGAATTACCTATGCCGCTGGCCAAACCCGCGTTGTCCGGGAAAGCAGTATTGCCGGTGGAGACGGTAAACGGAGCTCCTGAGAGCGCCGTGGTGATGCCGGAAACCTGCCAGCCACCGAGCAACGTATGCGTCATGCCGGGAGCTTTGAAGAAGGGCAGGGCGTAGACATAACTGAGCGTGAACGCGTGGCGTATGTCGAAGTTGGAGCTTGCCCGGCTGAGCCCCGGATTGGTGGGGTCGACGAACAGGGCATCGGAGCGATCCGAGGAGTTGTCGATGGAGTGGCTGTACGTGTAACTGGCGCTTAAAGTAAGAGCGCCGACGCTACGACGCGCAGAAATCTGTAGCGAATTGTAGATGGAGTTGGCGGAAGGCTCGACGCGGGTGATGCTGCCGAGACCTTGGTATTTGCGGAAGTAGTTGGCGGCTCCGGAATTGCAGGCGATGAACAGGTTTTGGAGCACGTGCGGATCAGTCACAGTGACGAGGCTGGTTCCCAAGGTTCCCGAAATTTGCGCTGAAGTCGGAAGTCCAGTGGAGTCGAAACTGAAGTTAGTGAAATTCTTGGCGCAATCGCCGTTGGGATTGATGGGATTTACGCCGGGACCGGCAATGGCGCCCAAGTTATCCAGAACATACGGATTTTCACTTGCGGGAACCGGAGTGAGCTGGTTCAAGTCATACTGACGGGTCAGGTGAGTTCCCTTGCTGCCGACGTAGGCGACGGACAATAGCAGATTGCCCGGAAGTTCATGTTCTACGCCAAGATTCCACTGTTGCATGTAGGGCCACTGGATTTTGTCCGGAATGGAGATTGGGGTGAGCGGGCTGGGCGGGCCAGCAGGCCCCGCGGAGCCCGAGACGTTAGCATAGCCAATGATGTTGGGCACTGTTCCGTTGGCGGCCAAAGGCGAAGCGCTTTGCTGCAGGAGTTCGGCGTTGGCTTCGTTTCCGTTCATATGTTCGAAGAAGATGCCGTAGCCGCCGCGAATAGCCCATTTGCCATCGCCGACCGGATCGTAGGCAAAACCGAGACGCGGGCCGGGATTCATGTACTTGTTTTGCAGACAGCCTTGAACTCCGGGAGAGACGCCCGGGATTGTGGGCTTGGGTTGCCCGCACTGAATGAGGCCGTTGAAGAGTGATTGGCCTGGACCGATGTTGAGAAGCTGACTATTGTTGGGGTCGTTGAAATTGAAAAAGGCCGGAGCGGCGGCCGGGTTATAAGCGGCGGTGGAGAAACCAAATTCGCGAGCGTCCTTCTCCTGGTAACGGCCATAGATGCTCCAGCGCAGGCCGAGGTTCAATGTAAGTTTCCTGGTTATGCGCCAATCATCCTGGAAAAAGGGCTCCAAAGTCTTGTAGCGGTCGTAATAATAAAGCTGTGCCTGGTTCTGCGTGTATTGCGCGATACTGCCTACGAGCAGGTCAGCAAACGGGTTGTTTGTTGAGTTTGGGTTGGTAAACGCAAAGGAAAGCTGGCCCTGCACATCGACGGAATTGCCTTGGTTCTTCTGTGCCGCGGAAGCATACGCGCCAAAAAACAAAGTGTGGGTGCCGATGATCTTCGTGACGATGTCCCGGTAAGTGTAGGTGGGGTTGGCGTTCTTCCAGGGGAAGTAGCCCGTGTCCACGGAAAACCCGCCGGAGCCGTAAACCAGGCCTTCATTGGTGTTGCCGACAGCAAAGGCCGGGATTTTATTGCCGAGGCCGTTGGCGAAGAGCGGGTTCAAGTCGATCCCGCCTTTCGGAAGAGCTATGCCGCTATTCAAGCTGCTCAGAAAGATGTGGTCGTCGGTATAGCTGGCGACAAATTCGTTCGTAAGAGAGGGAGAGAAAGTGGAGGCAAGGCGAGCGACAAAGCTGGTTGTCGGGCCTGCGAAGTTGGTGTTGGTGTTGTCGAAGGTGTTGTTGTACTGGCCCCAAAGTGGACCCTGGTTGACGGTTCCCCAAGTGTCGTGAATATAGCGGAAGGTGAGACGCTGGTTGTCAGTAAGGTTGTGATCCACACGAATTAACTCTTCGCGCCAGTGGGTGGGAAGGCTGGGATTGGCAACGTAAGCAGGAATATTCGTCCCGGCAGCCTGGCCGGTCGGATATTGCCCGAGGATGCCGCTGGTGTTGTTGGCGGCGGGGATAAGCGTGAGAAGTGCGTTGGCGGTGGAAGAAAAGGGGGTGGGAAGGGTGTTGTTTGCAAATGGATTTGCCATACCGGCGTTCGGCTGGCCAGTTGGGACAAGCGACTGGTACGGACAAGCGGTGAAAACGGTGGGGTCGAACGTCGAGCCGCCGGAGTATGCCGGACAGACGTCATTAAAATTACCGGTCCGCTCGGCAGAGGAGGGAACGGCCTGACTGATGTTTTGTCCTGGCACTATTTCGCGGCGCCATTCCTGGGACCAGAAGAAGAAGGTTTTCTTTTTATCATTGTTGTAAATGTGAGGGATGTAGACCGGTCCGCCGACAGTGTAACCCCAGTCGTGCTTTTTGTAGGCAGGGCGAGCAACGCCGGTGCCATTATCCTGCCATGAGTTGGCGTTGAAGAAATCGTTGCGGCCGTAATAGAAGGCGCTGCCGTGGAACTGGTTTGTGCCGGATTTGGTTTCGACTTCGACGGTGCCGGAGCCGTTCTTGCCATACTGTGCGCCGTAGTTGGATGTGAGCACCTTGAATTCGGCGATGGCTTCGAGATTCGGATAAACGTTGATGCTGTTGTTGGAGCCGTTGTCCATGTTGTCGCCGCCGTCGATTTCCCAGTTGTTGTACTGACCGCGGCCGCCATTGATGCTGTACATGGTGTTGCCGGCAATGCCGACGGTGCCTTCGTCCTGGCCGCTCTGACTGATGACACCAGGCACGAGCGTGACGAGTTGGGTGAAGTTGCGGCCATTGAGTTCCAGTTCCTGAACTTGTTTGCCCGTGATAGTGCTGCCGATATCGGAGGATTGAGTATCCACCTGCGCGACGTTTTCGCCGGAAACGAGGACTTCTTGGGTTACTGCTCCGACGGTTAGGGCGACATCCATGCGCGCTTTTTGGGCGACTTCGAGGACGACGCCTTTGGCTTCGAATTTCTGAAAGCCTTTCGAGGTGACAGTGATGTTGTAAGTCCCTGGAGGAAGCGAGGATGCGACGTAGACGCCATCGCCGTTGGTCTCCGTGGTGCGCGTCAGGTTGCCGCCGGTGCTTTCGATCTCGACTCTTGCGCCGACGACGGCAGCGCCAGATTTATCGGTGACCGTACCGCTGATGAGGCCATTGTTCTGGGCGTGGGCCAGGGCGGGGAGAAACAAAAGGACCAGGAGGGCGAGCCCAGCCGCGAGACATGGCAGATGGGACAATTTTGAAATCAGACGATGGCTCTTCACGATGAGACCTCCACAGAATTGAAAGTTCAAGAAATGAGGAAAGCGGGGGAGAATAGACACGCGTGCGCAGGCGCGGGACGACGTCGCGCGGAGCAGAAAACGACCACTCTTCAAAAAAACCCCCGGTCCTCGACCCGACCGCAAAGCACCCGCAAACAGGTTATTAAATCGGATTAATAAAGGAAGTAAGCGCGCGTGTCAAGGGTAAAATGGCTTGACAAAAGGCAGGTTCCCCGCGCGGTCCGTTTTCCAATGGTTGAACACGCGGGGGAAAATAGCGGAGACTGTGACGCGATGCGGTGTTTTTCAACAATTCGGACGATGCTTGCGCTGCTGCTGGCGGGAGTTTGCGGGGGTAACTTGTTCGGTTCGCCGCGGGAATTATTGTGCGTGGAGACTGCAGAGCAGGCGGGATCGCCGGCGAACGAGGCGAAGGCTTGGTTCGCGAAGGGACAAGCCGCGCTGCAGCGCGGCGATCTGGACACGGCGGAGAATGCATTTCGAAATGTGCTGGCCGCCGACCCGAATTCGGGAGCCGCTTACGCAAATCTCGGGGTGATCTCCATGCGCCGGAAGGACTGGGACGAGGCGCTGAAGTATTTAAGTAAGGCGGAGAAGTTGGCACCGAAGATGGCAGGGGTGCGGCTGAACATGGGCCTGGTGGAGTTCCGAAGAGGAAATTACGGGGCGGCTATTGTGCCGTTGGAGTCGGTGTTGCGCGATGAGCCGTGGTCGGGGCAGGCGCGATATTTGTTGGGGATGTGCCAGGTGTTTACCGACCGGTTTGCGGAGGCGTCGGGGACATTGGAGCCGCTTTGGCAAGAGCGTTCGAGCGACGTGCTGTATCTGTACGTCTTGGGAATTGCGGCGAACAAAGCGGGGAAAAAAGAACTGGACGAACGAGCCATGAACCGGATGTTGGAGGTCGGCCGGGACACGGCGGCGTTTCACCTGATTCTGGGAAAGGCGTATCTTCAGCATCAGGAGTATGACGCGGCGTTCGCGGAGTTGCGGAAAGCGGCGGCCGCGGATCCCAATTTGCCGTTTGTGCATTTCGATCTCGGCATCGCGTACGAAGAGACGGGAAAGAACGAAGAGGGCGCGCAGGAGTTTTTGAAGGACGCAAAGATCGATCCGGATTTGCCGGACAATTATTACCAGCTGGGAAAAATTTATGGGCTGGAGGGGCGGGACGCGGAGGCCGAGCAGGCTTATCGAGAAGTGTTGAAGCGGGATCCGCACCGGCCCGGCGCGTGGTTCGGACTGGCGAAAATTTATCAGAAGCAGGAGAAGTATGAAGAGGCGTTGAAGGCGGTTGGGGAGACGCTGAAGGTGGTGCCGGAAAGCGACAAGGCGCATTACTTGCGCGGGCAGTTGCTGCAGAAACTGGGACGAAAAGAAGAGGCGCAAGCAGAATTTGCCAGCGCGAAGAAATTGATGGATGCGGACCTGGACAAGGATCGGGAGAAGTGGAGCGACAAAGCGATCTCGAGTCCTGAGCTGACGCAGGAGAAGAATTAGGAGGCAGAAAAAAACTAACGCAGAGTTCGCGGAGACGCAGAGAGTGCTGAGAAGAAGAGGACGATTAGAGAGGTGGGGATTCCCAGGGGCCGCGCGCTTGTTCGAGTTGCTCGGCGACGGCGAGGAGAAGTTCTTCCTCGTGGGGACGACCTATTAATTGGATGTTGATGGGAAGGCCTTCGGGGGATTGCCCCATGGGAAGAGAAAGGCCTGGGAAGCTGGCAAGATTGAGCCACTGAGAGAAACGCATGGTGTCGCGATAGTTGTGCGGATCGCCGGATCGGTAGTTGCCCGCCCCATGTTTGAATGCCGGCTCCGTGGAAACCGCGGAGAGAAGTATTGGGACATCGCGGAGTTGATGGAGCAGAGAAGCACGGCTGAGGTCGCGGTCCACGCAGGCCTTCTGGAAGGACTCGAGTGTGACTTTCGGTTCGGCCTGCGCCACTTCGAGATAGCCTGCAAGCATGGGACTGAGCTCGGATTCCCTTCCAATTGTCGATTGGTGAAAAAGATCGGCGATAACCGGACCGAAGAAAAACCACCACAGTTCGAGAGCCTGCTCCAATTTTTCCAATTTAATGGGTTCGACGCGGTAATCCAGTTCGCACAGGAGTTGTGTGGCGCGGCGTAACGTGAAAAGAGTCTCCGGCGTCGGGCGGCCGAGTTCGGCGTTTTCGAGAATGCCGATGCGGAGACCGTGGAGATTTGCCGCGGAAATTTCGTGCAGGGGCACCGGAGCAGAGAGGGCGTCGCCTGGATCAGGGCCCGCCATCACCGCAAACAGTGCGCGCAGGTCTGCGACGGTGCGCGCCATAGGGCCGACAACGCCGATCCACGCGAAGGCACCTGCGCCGGGAGGGAAGTGTCCTGTAGCGGGAATGCGCCCGGGCGTGGGCTTCAGTCCGCAGATGCCGCAGAAGTGGGCGGGAGTGCGGATGGAGCCGCCGCCATCGCTGCCAACTCCACCCATCGAACAGCCGGAGGCGATTGCGGCGGCTTCGCCACCGCTGGAGCCACCGGCGGAATAGGCAAGGTTCCAGGGGTTGGAGGTTTTGCCGGTCACGCGGTTATCGGTTTCGTAAGCCATCAGGAATTCGGGCGTGTTGGTGTTTCCGAGGAGGATGGCGCCGGCGTCTTCGAGGCGAGAGACGAGGGTGGCGTTGGTGTGGGGAACGTAGTCCTTTCGCAGCAGAGATCCCGCGGGGCAGGGCCAGCCGGCTACGTCGAGGGAGGATTTTATCGTGAGGGGAATACCCTCGAGGGTACGAATCGACTCTCCATGCGCGATTCTGGATTCGGAGCCACGGGCGCGGGCGCGCGCCGACTCGGCGTCAACGTGAACGAACGCATTGAGGCGGGGCTGAAGTTGACGGATGCGATCGAGATGGGCGGCGACGAGTTCGACCGGAGAGATTTCCTTGCGGCGGAATTTCTGGAGAGTTTCCGCGATGGAGGAATAAAAGTGGTGGGCCATGGTTGACGAAGAAAAGGTAGCGGCCCGATTGTGATTGGTCAAGGCATGCCAGGGAAATGGGCGGAAAGCGTTTATAAAATCGGTTGACGATAGGGTTGGCAGCCAAGACAATCGAACGGAACGTACAGTAAAGCAGGTCAGGATTCTTCGCGGCTAACGCATCCAAAAGGAACATTCCCGAATGAAGGCTTCGCACTGGGGTTCACGGCGTCAGTATTTGGTTATTTGTGTTGCGGCTTTGGTGTTGCCGGGAATAGTTGCGTTCGCGTCACACCGACCCGGTGTGACCGTCAGACAAAGGGCGCCCATCACCCCAGGGAGCCAGAAGAAAGCTCCAGCAGGGGATGGGCTGCGGCTGAATAGCCTGGGTGTAGCGTACTTGAATCAAGGGAAGTCGGTGGAGGCGCAAAAATATTTTGAACAAGCGCTGGCGGCCGATCCGGAATTCGCAATCGCGAGAATGAACCTCGGAATTGCATTGTTGGCGCAGCAAAAAATGGAACAGGCACTCGCGTCGCTGAAAGAGGCGGCGGCCAAGCTGCCCGACAATCCGTATGCCTGGTATAACCTGGGGCTGGTGTACAAGGACGCGAGCGAACCGGCCAAAGCGATTGCGGCGTTCCAGCATGTGGAGAAGATTGCGCCGGAAGAGCCGGACGCGTTTTATTTTGAAGGCTACCTGAATTCGCAACTCCAGCAATATGACAAGGCGATTCCGGCGTTTGAAAATGCGCTGAAACTTGCGCCATACCACGCCTCGGCGCAGTTCGGGCTGGCCCGCGCTTATCAGAGGAAGGGCGACACGGAAGCGGCACGGGAGGGCATGAAGAAATTCCAGAGGATAACGGCGGATCATCTGGGGATTCCATTTGGAGCCGGATACGGTGACCAGGGGAAATTTTCGTTGGCGGAATTTGTGGCGGGAGGCGAGACTCGCGCTCCGGCGGAAATTGCCGTGCATTATGAAGTCGCTCCGTTGCAAAAGCTGTTGAGCGGGGGCAAGCGAGGTCGACAGGTGGCGGCAGGCAAGAACGGGGCTTGTTTCCTGGACTTTGACGGAGACGGAAAAACGGATCTGTTCCTGGTGGGAGCGGGGAGCGGAAAGAGTGAATTGCTGCGCAATGTGGGTAGCGGACGATTTGAAGATGTCACGGACAAGGCGGGATTGGGCGGAGTTGGGGCCGGCTTTGGCTGCGCGGCGGGAGATTTTGATAACGATGGAAAAACGGACCTGGCGGTTTGCGAGGCCGGCGGAGTACGTTTATTTCACAACGAAGGCGGCGGAAAATTTGTTGATGTGACGGAGAAGGCCGGAATCCGGCGCGAGGGCGGCTGTGTTTCGCCGACATTTGTAGACTACGACCATGACGGAGATCTGGACCTGTATTTGACGTTTGCCGCCCTGGACGCGGAAGGGAAGAAAGCGCGCAATGTTTTGTGGCGAAACAACGGGAACTCTACGTTCACGGATGTTTCGGGGGAGACGGGGCTGGGCGTTGAGGCGACGGGCGGCGGCGCGATCAGCACGGATTTCAATAACGATCGAGCGATTGACCTGGTGCTGGCGGGCGGCGCGCGCGGGGCGGACGTGTATTTGAATCCGCGTGAAGGAAAGTTCTCGGAGTTGCCCGTGATCGATTTTGCGAAAGAGAAATTGCCACCGGCGGTGGGCGTGGTGGCGGTCGATTTCAACAAAGATGGATGGATGGATTTGGCGTTCACGCATGCGGGCGCGCCGGGTATTTCGCTGTGGCGAAATGTGGAAGGGAAGCGGCTGGAGCGAGTGGCGCTGCCGGATTTTGGCTGGAAGCAGGGATGGGGAATTGTGTGGGTGGACTACGACAACGACGGATGGCTGGATCTTGCGGCCGTGGGGGAAGGCGCGAATGGCGGAGAGATTCGCGTGCTGCGGAATCTTGGCGATGCTGGTTGGTCGGATGTGACGAAGAGCCTCCATCTCGACGGAGTGAGGCTGAAAGAGCCGCGCACACTGGCGGTGGCCGATCTGAAGAACGATGGGAGCCCGGATTTTGTGGTGACGCAGGAGGGCGGCGAGACGTTGGTGCTGGAAAATGTGGGAGCGAACCAGAACCACTGGATGCAAATCGACCTGAAGGCCTTGAACGACAACAAAAGTAGCATCGGCACGAAGCTGGAAATATTTGCGGGCGGGTTGTACCAAAAGTGGGAAATTGCGGGAGCGTCCGGCTACCTGGGACAGAACGCGCCGGGACTGCTTATGGGACTGGGAAAGGAAAAAGCCACGGATGTAGTGAGGCTGCTCTGGCCGACAGGCGTGCCCCAGGACGAAATTAATTTGGCCGCTGGGAAAACGCAGGCGATTGGGGAACTCGATCGAAGAGGGAGTTCGTGCCCGATTTTGTTTTCGTGGAACGGAAACGAATACGAGTTCATTGCCGACATGATCGGGCCAGGAGTTGTGGGCCACTGGGTGGCCCCGGGTGAGCGGGATGTGCCGGACCCGGATGAGTATCTGAAAGTGCCGGCGAAGAGCGCGCGCGAAAAGGATGGGCGATTGAGTTTCCGATTCATGGAGCCGATGGAAGAGACGGTTTATCTGGACCAGGTGCGACTGGTGGCGGTGGATCACCCGTCGAATTTGGAAGTGAATCCGAACGAGCGATTCGTGAGCGCGCCACCGTTCCCGGAATTCCGCGTGATTGCGACGGAAAATGCGAAAGTGCCCGCGGGCGCCTGGGACGACGAAGGGCATGATGTACTGCCGCTGCTGGCGAAACGCGATCGGAAGTACGTGACTGAATTCGAAGGGCTGCCGTTTGCGGGATTCGCAAAATTGCACTGGATCGAACTGGATTTGGGAGCCTGGGACGCACAGAAACCGCTGCGGCTGCTGCTCGACGGGTATACAGACTATTTCACTGCGACGTCGATGTATGCGGCGGACCAGGCGGGGATCAAAGTGATTGCGCCGTACGTGGAGGCGCAGGACGCGCAGGGAAACTGGAAACGCGTGGTGGAAGACATGGGATTTCCGGCGGGGCTGGCGCGGACGATGGTTACGGATCTTACGGGGAAAATTCCAGCGGGGACGCGGCGCATCCGCATCATGTCGAATCTGAAAATATACTGGGACGCGGTACGAATCGACCAGACGCCGCCGGTGGAAGGAATCCGCGTGGAAGAGGTGCCGCTGGCGACCGCGTCGCTCGCTTTCCTGGGCTATCCGAAAGAGATACGGCTGCAACCGGCGACCGATACGGTGTACTCGTATTCGCAGCGCAGCCCGACAGGGCCTTATGCGCGGGCCGCGGGAAACTACACGCGTTATGGAGACGTGAAGGAACTGCTCACCGCCGCGGACGATAAATTCGCCGTGTTTGGATCGGGCGAGGGCATGGAGCTTGAATTTGATCCGAAGAACCTGCCGCAACTTCCTGCTGGATGGACGCGCGATTACTTTTTCTACGCGAACGGTTTCGAGAAAGACTTCGATTTTTATGCGGCTTATGCCTTTACCGTGGAGCCTTTGCCGAAACACGGACTGGTCTCTTATCCCTACGAAGCCGGGAAAGAGTATCCGCTGGACGATGACCACTTGAATTATCAGTTCGAATACAACACGCGCTCGCGATCGGATCGCCTGCCGGGAAATCTGCGATACACCTATACCGCGCCGAAGTAAGGAGCAGCCGATGGGGAGAACGGAGGTCGTCACGATTCGAGACGTGGCGCGGGAGTGCGGCTACTCGGCTTCTACCGTTTCGATTGTGCTGAATGGCGCGCCGCTTTCGCGGTATATCCCCGGAGACACGAAAGGAAGAATCGAGAGGGCGGCGAAGCGGCTGGGTTACCGGCCGAACCCGCTCGCGCGATCGCTGCGAAGCCAGCGGTCGAACATCGTGGGCGTGATGGTGATCGACATCACGGATCCGTTTTGCACGCCAATCCTGAGAGGACTGGAAAACGCACTCTACGAGGCGAATTATCTTTCGCTGATCGCGGACGCGCACAACGAACCGAACCGCTTCGAACGATACCTGGAAATGCTGCTGGACCGGCGCGTGGAAGGGCTGGTGGTGGTGGCGAACTGGCTGGTGACGGACATCAAGTTGCTTGCGGATCTGACGGAGTGTCGCGTTCCAACGGTGATCGCGGGACGAAGTTTTGAGAACCACTCCGTGAGCACGGTTTCCGTGGACAATGAAAACGGCGCAAGCATGGCGTTGGAGCATCTTTACCGGCTGGGGCACCGGGATATTGCGTTCCTGCGCGGGCCGAAAGCGCTCTCGAGCAGCGGGCAGAGGTGGAAGGGAATTCGCGCGTTTGCCCGATCGGCGGAGTTGCACCTGGACTCCAAGAAGATTTTGGATTTGCCAGAATCGCTGGATCCGAATTCAAGTTTTGAGGCCGGGGCGCAACTGACAGGAGAATTATTGCAGCAGGAGAGACCGTTCACGGCACTGATGGCCTATGACGACACGACGGCGTTGGGGGCGTTGCGCGCGCTGAAGAAAAAGGGGCTGCGCGTGCCGGAGGATTGTTCTGTGGTTGGATTCGACGACGTGGCCCAGGCCCGTCTGTCGGTACCGTCGCTGACGACCGTCCGGCAGCCGATGGAAGCCATGGGCAGCTTGAGCGCGGGAATGGTGCTGGACGCGATCAAGGCGATGGATGAAAAGCAGGATGTTCCGGTGGTGCGAAGAAAAATTCCCGCGGAATTGGTGGTGAGGGAATCGACGCGGGCACTGAAATAGAAAATAGAAATGGAAAATGAAAAAGCCAAAAGCCAAAAGCCAAAAGCCAAAAGCTTATGACTTAAGGCGAAAAGCTTTAGCACAGAGGGTACAGAGGAAGAGCACAGAGATCACAGAGTGATTCGTTGGCAGCTATTTGGGAGTGGCGGTGAACGCGTCCGGCGGGTCCAGATAGCCTTGCTGCCAGAATACATCGCCCTTCAATGAACCGGACACGAGTTGCTGGATGCTCGCGAAGGTTGCCGCGACGATGCCGCCGTCGGCCGCGTCAAAAATCACGACAACCCCATAGGGCGGCGTGACCGTGTTAGAGCCTTCTCGGTAGCCTTTTTCGAATAACGCGAGGCAATAGTTCAGGCGGACCGTGGGGCCGGTCTCCTTCGGATTCTGGGAGAGCAGTTGCACCGTGTAAATCTTCACGTTCTTGCCTTTGAGTGGCTCCCAGTCGCCCGGAAAATCGCCGGAGTCTTCGCGTTCAATACGGAAACCGATAAATTTTTCTTCCGGCCCGGGGGCGGATTGCAGTTTTGCGGCGATGCCTTCCGGCAGCTCGACAGCGCTTCTACGGACAAAGCCGCGCGAATCGCCGGAGATGGCGATGTGGATCCACTCGCCTTCCACGTCAAGGAATTCGAATTCATCTTCGAGGGAAGCCTCAAAGAGGACGCGGGAGCTTTCCGCGTTCTTCGCGTAGATGGGAGTGGGGGATTTCCTGACGACCACCAGATTTCTCGGATGCGCCTGCGTGCGTTGAAGTTCCTGAAGATTCTGAAGCTCGGCGGTGAGTTGTTGAACGTGCTTCTCGCCGGCGATGCGCTGGTTGCGGAGTGAGGCGACTTCGTCGGGCTGCTGCGCCACTTGTGGAAGCGGAGCGGCCATGGTTGCAGCGTCGCGTGCGGCGGAAAGATCGAGTTTGGGCTGGGGCGCCTGAGGAGAAGTGGTGGCTGAAGCGGCGGACGAAACGTGCTTGCCGGTCAGCTTCTCTTCGAGGCGATCGAGAAAATCGAGTTCGAGCCGGCCGTTGGAGGCGAGGGCCTGATAGCCGGATTTCGTGACGTCGCGATCGGCGTACCAGGCGGTGATCTTTGCGGAGAGGCGAACGAGGGTGCCGCCAGAGTCGCCGGGCAGAAGCTCGACGGAGAATTGGTAGAAGCCGCGCTCGTAACGGTCCAGGGGCTTGTCTGGTGGAGCAACGAAGCCATCGAGCAGGGGAAGTTTCTGCCCGGAGTAGGCTTGCAGATCTTTAAGAGCTTGCTCCACCTGGGCGCGGGGCATGGTGAAATTTCTGGCGTACGGGATTGCCTGAGCGTGGGTTTCGCGGCAAATCATAGCCAGGGAAACGATGCAGAGCAGAATTTTTGCGCAGCGAAACGAGGGAAAATTCAAGGCAACTGCTCCAATTGTTCCAGGGGCAGCCAGCCCCGCTGGCCATCCGGCGTCTCGATTCCCAACCAATGCGGGGTGACGATCAGGATGACGACATCGGTGAAGGCGGAAAGTGTAGTAAGAGTGGCGGCGGACTGGAACGGAGCCGCCTTCAAATCGGCGCCGGGAGATTTCACGCGGCGCTCGAGTTCGTGGTGCAGCGCGTTGACCTGCTGCTCGAGATCTTTTTGCGAGGCCTGCGCGTTGCTGAGACGGCTGGATTCATCTTCACGCTGGCGAACCAGCGATTGGCGAACGAGTGCCGCGCTGGTCTCCCGGCGGCGGGCGTCGGCGGCCTGGGCGGCCGCTTCCTGGAGGCTCTCCAGTTCATCCTTGATTTCCTTCATTTCGCTCTTCTCAACGGTGCCATCGGAAGCGTGAAAGGCACGATGGGCTGTTTCCTGATAAATGGCATCGATCTTCACGCGGGTGCGATTTTCGTCCACGGGAATGATGACAAAGCGGACGGCGATGGTGCCCTGGTCCGCCGACTCCACAAAATGGCGGGGCGCGATGGCGTCTTTGCGAATTTTGAAATAGACGTCACCGGGGCCTTGCCAGGGATCGAAAAGAGGAGAGGAGTTCACGACATCCGCGCCATTCAAAATTGGTTCCTTATCGAAAATCAGCGTGCCATGGATGATGTGATCGTGAACCACGAATTGTACAGCCTGGCGAATTTCTTCCACCGAGCCGGTGAATTCGCGCATGAGCCCGGGAGTAGTAAGAGTTTCCTTGGGGAAGCCGATAGCCGGAAGAAGTAGCGTAATCAAGGCTGAAAATGCGGCAATTTGAAGAGAGCGAGAGCACTGGTAGAGCTGGCTGTGTGAGATTCTAATTCGTATCCACATTTTTTGTCTACCTATTGTGGTACCTCCAAGGCCGGTGTCGTGTCAAATCCATCGCGATGCAGGCGCGTGAGGCCAGGGTCGAGAATTCAGGAAAATGCCGCCCCAAAATCTCGCATGTGAAAATTTTTCAGATGTATGTAAGAAATCTCTTGCATTCTTGAATCGAGTGGGAGTAGGATTCGCAACGGTTCAGGGACTGAAGTTCGCGCGTAGCTCTCTTGACGGAGAGGCAAAGCGCGGAATTCAGAAATTGGTTTGGAGCGAATCGGCCAAATGTGGGAGCTGGCGCGTCTCGGGCGCCGCTGCACTGTTTTGCTTGAAGCACCCTTTCCAAATACCCTTCACCCAATTTGAGCGCGATAGATTCGCGTTGTCTACTCAGCGTTTTACCGAACGTATTTGAGGAGGCAGTATGGATGTCAGGGGAGGTAGTGGGGTGAATCGGATGGCAAACCGCCCGGTAACAACACTTTTGTATGTTGCAGCAGTCCTCGTAATTTTCCTTTCGACGTGCAGTCCCGCCAGCGCTCTTCCCGCTTTCGCAAGAAAATATGGCATGCCCTGCTCTTCATGCCATGAAGCGTGGCCGAAGCTGAGCCCGTTCGGGCAGCAGTTCAAAGACAACGGATACCAGATGGGGAACGATCGCGATGCCCCCATTTTCCAGAATCCCGCCTACTGGCCTGTGACTTTCCGCATGACGCCGTACTGGCATCGGGAAAGCACCGACAAGGCCGCGGTGGACCAGACGGCAAGTGGCGAAGCGCAAGTTACAACTCATGGGTTCGACTGGAGCGGTCTGGACTTCCACACAGCCGGAACTCTCGCGAACAATTACTCTTTCTACGTTTTGCCTTCCTCGGACAACACGGGTGCGTTCCACTTCGAATCTGTCTGGGCGCGCGTGGACAACATCGCCGGAAGCAGTTGGCTGAACATCAAGTTCGGAAAGTTCGAGTTAGACAACCTCTTGTCCGAGAAGCGGATCCTTACGCTGTCGCCAGTAGGGGGCTTCTACGAGAACTACCACTTCCAACCATTTTTGACTCCGGGCAATCGGGAGTCCTCCTACACGTTCGGAATTGGAGACAATCAGGACGGCATCGAGTGGATGGGGCACTCCAAGAATGACCGCACGCGTATTTCGGCGGCCCTCATTAGCGACAATGACGGTACGCCCGGCTTGCCAACCAATCGGGGTTATGGCGGCTTCTTTGCTGCCAGCCAGGCTTTTCAGCTCGGTAGCATGGGATTGCAGCGCGTCGGCGGATTCGCATATATCGGCCAGCAGCCTACTTACTTCCAATACACAACCGGGGGAGCTGGAATACCGGGCACGGGTATTGGGAACCAACGCATCTACCGCGTCGGATTGATCGGCATGTGGTATCTCAAGAAATTTGATATCACCACAATGTATTTCCATAGCGGGGACAACGGGACTTTGGCCTCGACCACGGCGCTGACTGGCGCGCCACCTCCGCCGCCAAGCGTAACCGGCGCACGTTCTCCGAGCTGGAATGGCGGACTTTTCGAGAGCCACTACAACCTGAATCCACAACTGATCCTGATCAACCGGTACGAGTTGGTCCGGATGTCGCAGCAGGTCTTCGCGACGAACCCGGGGAACCTGGGCAACACTGACACCCTGACCTTTGGGCTGCGCTACTACCCATTCATTTCCAGCCGAGCAGGCTTTGCCTATCACGCTGAATACGCCATTTCGCGGATTCGCGGCGGGTCACCCGTCACCTTTACTGACGTAACCAGCAGTAGCTTGCTGGGCGGCATCGACTTCGACTTCTAAGGGAGAACATATGCGGAGGATCAATTTAGCAGGAATTGCTCTAAACCTGGTTCTCGCCGCTGTGTTGCCAGTGGCGGCCGGGGCGCAGCAGATGGAATCCCATGTCGGAAAACTTACGGGACATTCCGACGCGGGGCGCCAACTGTACTACCGCTATTGCTGGGGGTGTCACGGAGCCCGCGGCAACGGCGACGGAGAAAACGCACCGTACTTGAATATCTTGCCGCGTAACTTTGTGATCGGGGCTTTTAAGTGCCGGTCCACGCCAACGGGGACTCTGCCCGTGGATTCAGATCTGTACAATACCCTGAAGCGCGGTATTAACTTCTCGAACATGCCCAACTGGTCGGCGTTGACAGACCAGCAGCGCGCCGATCTGGTAGCCTTCATTAAAACGTTCTCGCCGCGCTGGAAAACAGAAAAGCCCGGCGATCCAATCCAGATTCCGGCGGAACCGGCGCTGAGCGTGGCCAGCATCAAGCATGGCAGCGAACTGTTCCAGAAGCTGGAATGCTGGAAGTGCCACGGCCAGGAAGGCCGTGGAGACGGACCCTCGGCGTCGACGCTCACCGACAGCAACGACCAGCCCATTCGACCCTATAACTTTACTTCCGACAACCGATCCAAGTGCGGACGGACAAATCAAGACCTCTACAAAATATTCATGACCGGCCTGGATGGCACGCCGATGCCGTCTTTCGCGGACGTGATCAAGCCGGAAGATGCGTGGGATCTGGTGCACTTCCTGCGGACATTGCAGTACAACAACAAAAGCCCCGAGCTGGCTTTGTGGATGAGCACGAAGGAAGGCGCGGAAATCGTAAACGCCAAGAAGGTGGAAAACACCTACACCGGCTCCGGAGTGAAACCGTAAATTAGAGATGAATTTCAGGAGGAGGAGTCGAATGAGCAAGAAGCACGTCGTTGTAATGGCAGGAGCGGTGATGCTGGCGGCCTCGGCTGTGGCATTGGCGGGACCTGCCGGAGGCACAGTCAGCGGGAAAGTGACCTATGAGGGCACACCCGCCAAGATGAAGTCGATCGATATGTCGAAGGAGCCGTCCTGCGCGAAGATGTACACCACCCCACCCCTTGTCCAGACCGTGGAAACCGGTGCGGGCAACAGCCTTGAGGATGTGGTGGTCTACATTTCTGCCGGGGCTCCGGATGAAGCAGCGCCGTCGAGCGCTGCGGTGTTTACCCAAAAGGGCTGCCGGTATATCCCGCACGTCCTGGCGTTCCAGGTAAACCAGGAACTCAAAATAACCAACGAAGATCAAACTTCACATAACATCCACCCGTTGCCGAAGCTGAACCGCGAGTGGAACAAGTCACAGCCGCCGGGAACGCCGCCGATCAGCGAGAAGTACGACAAGGCGGAGTTCATTCCCGTGAAGTGCAACGTTCATCCCTGGATGCACGGCAACTTCGCGGTGCTGAAGAACTCCCATTACGCAATCACAGGCGACGGAGGGTCCTTCACCCTGGCAAATCTGCCTCCGGGCAAATACACCGTCACGGCCTGGCAGGAATCCTACGGCGACCAGTCGCAGGAAGTGACCATCAGCGGCAGCGAAACCAAGACCGTCAACTTCGTATTCAAAGCCAAGCCCTATTGATTTAGGGCTTGGCAGTTCCTCTCCGATATTCAGTGGTAGCGAGCAAGTACACCCAATGCTATGGATCGCCCTTGAAGCGGGCAGAGGTGGGGAGTTATGGGCAAATTTTTTGCAATAACTATCGTTGTGATTGCGATTTTATCGGCAATCCCGATTCTGATGCACACATGGGATGCGCCGGCGGATATCTCGACTCATGGACACCTGATCGATGAGCAGATGTCGGAAACCATGGCGGAAGCCGGAATCTCCTTTCTGGCCGCGCAGCTCTTGCTGGCGCTTTTTATCTGGCAGTTTTCGAACCGCGGCAAGGAAACAAAGCTGAAGAACTTTCCGGGCGGCGCCAGGGCCCTGGTAATTGCGGCTGTGTTGGTGGTCGGAGTTGAAGTCCTGGCCCTTGGGGTCTTTGGAGTGAAAGCGTGGGCTGGCCAATATCTAACTCCGCCGTCGGCGGACGCCATGCCGATCCAGGTTCAAGCAGGGCAGTTCGCATTCTATTTTCGCTACCCGGGTCCGGATGGAAAGTTTGGCCCACTTCATCCGGAGCGGATCAACGAGGGTTCGCAGGAATTCTTCGGACTCGACAAGGAACATGATGTGGAGTCGCGGGACGACGTTGTGACTGCTGAGATGGCCATCCCGGTGAACAAGGAAATTCATTTGCTCATGCACGCCAAGGACGTCGGCCATTCCTTTTTCGTACGCGAATTGCGTGTACAGCAGGACTTTGTACCCGGGCTGGATGTCGCGCTGCACTTCACGGCAACGAAGGTCGGCAAGTACGAAATTGTTTGCACGCAGCTGTGTGGCCTCGGACATTACAACATGAAGGCATATCTCGAAGTGATGTCCCAAGACGATTTCAACGATTGGATGAAGAAGGAAACGGCGTTGCAGTAGTTCTTCCGCCCGCATTCGAGCGGGGGTTCGCGAAACTTTATTTGAGGTGAGCATAAATGCACGACACGTCAGCCCACGCGGCTCAGCATCAAGCTCCGACAAGTTTTCTACGGAAGCACGTATTCAGCCTGGACCATAAAGTAATCGGTAAGCAGTATTACGCGCTGGCCCTGGCCGCGGCCCTTATCGGCATGGCACTTTCCTGGATCATGCGCATCCACCTGGGGTGGGGCAATGCGGCGATTCCCGGGCTCCAGGTGCTGTCTCCCAACGGCGCGCCCGGTGGTGTGCTGACGCCGGAGTATTATCTGCAGCTGATGACCATGCATGGCACGATCATGGTCTTCTTTGTGTTGACGACCGCGCCGTTTGCCGCGTTCGGAAACTACTTCCTGCCGATTCAGGTCGGCGCGGAAGACATGCCCTTCCCGCGATTCAACATGATGTCGTTCTGGGTGACTTTCACTGCATTCCTCGTCCTGATCTCTTCGTTCTTCCTGGGCGACGGACCGACGCTGGGAGGCTGGACACAATACGCGCCGCTCAACGCGATCGGCTCATCGGCGGGTCCGGGGCAAGGGTTGGGTGTGGTCCTCTGGGCAACTTCGATTGCGCTGTTTTGTATCGGCCAGTTGCTGGGGTCGCTGAACTTCATCACCACGACGCTCGATCTGCGGGTCAAGGGATTGAGCCTGATGCGGCTGCCGCTGAGCGCGTGGGCATGGTTCATTACCTCATGCATGGGCTTAACAGCGTTTTCGGTGCTGATGCCCGCTTGCATCCTGGTGATTTTGGATCACGTGGCGGGAACGAGCTTCTTTGTCGCCTCTGGGCTGGTTCTGAACGATCAACTGGTACCGCACTCGGGCGGCTCTACTTTGCTCTGGCAACACTTGTTCTGGTTCTTCGGACATCCGGAGGTTTACATCGCCATCGTTCCCGGGATCGGGATTGTTTCGCACATCCTGATGGCGAATATGCGTAAGCAGATGCTCAGCCAGCGGGTGCTGATCTATTGCATGGGAGCCCTCGCCGTCCTCAGCTATGTAGTTTACGGCCACCACATGTTCGTCAGCGGGATGAATCCGGTTTCCTCGCTGGCGTTCTCCTTCCCGACACTGGTGATTACCATCCCGGCCACCATCACCGTGCTGATCTGGGTATTCAGTCTTTATGGTTCGCGTTTGCGGATCAACGCAGCTTCGCTGTTCGCGCTGGGCTTCATTTCGATGTTCGTCAGCGGCGGCGTCAGCGGCTTCTTCCTGGCGCAACCCTCGATCGACATCATGCTTCACGCCACTTACTTCGTGGTGGGCCATTTTCACATGGTGATGGGCGTTGCGGCCATGTTCGGAATTTTTGCGGGGACGTATTTCTGGTTCCCGAAGATGGCCGGGCGAATGATGAACGAGACTTTGGGTAAGGTTCATTTCTGGCTCAGCTTCGTCGGGGCCTATTGCATTTTCATGCCATTCCACTATTTGGGATTGGTAGGGAACATCCGCCGCTACGCAACCTTCACGGACGACTTCCTGCAACCGCTGATCCCCGTGCACCGGCTGATTACTGTCGCCGCTCTGATTACCGGCGGCGCGCAGCTGATTTTTGTCTACAACCTGATTCACAGCCGCTTCTGGGGAAAGCCGGCGCCGGATAACCCGTGGGAAGCCACTTCGCTCGAGTGGAGCACGGCAACACCACCACCCTGGAACAATTTTGGCGGGAACCATCCAGTGGTCTATCACGATCCGTATCAATACGGGGTCGAGAGTTCGGTTGGCGATTACGTGATGCAAGCTTCGCCCGAACAAGTGAAGACCGATCACGACGAGAAATAGTTGAGTTCTCGTCGGGCCAGAGGCTTGGAAAGAAGGAGTACAGAAGCATATGGCAACGACAATTTATGAACCACCGCGGTTGGACCCAGACCGACTACCCGGTCATGGAAATGGTGGCGGGGGGAATTTAGTCCCGGCTGGCGGGGATCCGCGACTGACGATGGACTACGCGCCGCCACCGTCGTCGACCGCGATCTGGGTAGTGCTATTCGCGATTTCGATGATGTTCGCGGCATTTACCAGCGCTTTGGTTGTTCGCAAAGGTTCATCGCTGGATTGGCGTACCTTTAAACTGCCAACGATCCTCTTCTTCAACACTCTTGTCCTGATGGCCAGCAGCGTCACCCTGGAATTGGCGCGGCGGCGCGTTGCGATATTTATGGGCAAGCTACAGAAGCAAGTGGAAAGCCCGGCGCGATGGTTGTACATAACCTTGCTGCTTGGACTCGTTTTTGTGGTTGGTCAATATCTTGCTTGGTCGCAGTTGAGGGCTCAAGGGCTCTATTTGGCCACCAATCCCAGCAGTTCTTTTTTCTATGTGCTGACGGCCACCCATGCATTGCATGTGCTTGGAGGCCTCGGCGGGGTTGTCTATGTGATTCGCAAGCTTGGCAAGTCGACCCTGCGACGGAGCACGCTGGATGCAACGGCGCGCTACTGGCATTTCATGGACCTGCTTTGGCTGTACCTGATGTTGCTGCTTTGGATGAAGCTGTAGTCGATTCAAAAAATTAGGAGGCACCGTGAGCCAAGCGGATTCGACACTGGAAGGACACGCGACAGGCCTGTCGGTAGGACCGGCGTTTTCGATTCCCACAAAAAAGTTTGCGATGTGGCTTTTCATCATCGCCGACACCATGACCTTTGCGGCATGCCTGGTGGCGTATGGATTCCTCAGGAACGGGTCAACGGACTGGCCCAGGCCGTTCCACAGCATTACCAACGTCGCGGTGATGACGTTTATCCTTTTGTCCAGCAGCTTGACCATGCTGATTGGCCTGAGGGCGGCGCGTGCGGGCGACAAGGCCGGCGCTTTCCGTTGGACGATGATTACCGCCGTGCTGGGCATTCTCTTCATGCTATTGCACATTCGCGAATGGGTCGGGCTTATCCATGAGGGAATGACGCTGTTCAAGAACCCTTGGGGAACCGGGCTGTTCGGAGCGTCCTTTTTCAGCATCACGGGCTTGCATCTTTCGCATGTTACCGGCGGTGTCATCTCCCTGCTGGTTGTGGGAGTTCGTTACAAGGGCGGCCGCTACAATGCGGACGACATCGAGGTTCTGGGCCTTTACTGGCATTTCGTGGATCTGGTTTGGATGTTCGTTGTGCCTTTGGTTTACCTGTTGAATCTCGCGCGCTAAGAGCCAAGAAAATCAAAGCAGGATGCGGAGGAAGCTACTATGACAACAGCGGAAGCAAGCAAGAGCGGGGGTATCGGCAAGGATCTGGTGGTGTATATTTGCCTGCTGGCGCTGGCGGGGTTTCAATTTGCGCTGGCTTTCGAGAACATCGACACTTCGCAACTGCTCGTGCGCATGCTGGCGGTCGCAATCGTCGAGGCAGGGCTGGCGGTTATGTTCTTCATGCACCTTGGAACGGAGAAGCGGGGCTTCGCGCTGTTCGTTCTGGTGTTCACGATATTTGTGCTGCTGACGCTGCAATATGGGTGGACGGACAGCACGCGCATGGTAGTTGGCGCGCCCTTCTCGAAGTAATGGAAAAATGCAAAGCTAGGGCAGTGCCGTAAGAGGTGTAAGGATGGTTTCAAGAATAAGGATGGGCAGATCGTTCTTTCCTGTTGGCGTGGCGCTGCTTGGGCTTCTGATGCTTGTCGCCCCGCGCCCGGCCGCCGCGCAGAGTTGCGCGCTCTGCTATACCTCGGCGGCGTCCTCCGGCAACCGTATGATTCAGGCTTTGCAGAGCGGGATTCTGATTCTAGCCGTTCCCCCAACACTACTTTCCTTCGGAATGATTTTTGTTCTGTACCACAAGCGCAATCAAGTCAGGGCGGCTGATGAGGCGCCCAAATCAGACAGTTGGTAGCCGGAATAGCACACTGCCCTGATCGGCGATTGCGGGACATTGCTTTTCCGGTCCAGGTTGAATGAGAGTTCTTCCGCCAGTCCTTAGCGTTTTATGGGCAGCGGCCTTGTTTCCATGCTCCGGAGCATTCGCGCAAGCTCAGGCGCCCAAGGCTCCCCCCCAGGCTTACCGTGCGCCGCGCAGGCTTCCCCTCGGCAAGTTCTATGAAACACCTGATCCGCTGCCTTCAGGTAAGCCCGGCGAATTAATCCGGTCAGAACAGGCGTACGATTACCACCTGTCGTACGAGGCATCCACCTACCGCATCCTTTATCATTCGCGTTCAACGCAAGGAAAAGATGTGGCTGTATCGGGCGTCGTGCTCGTGCCCGACGGGGAGCCACCCGCGGGAGGTTGGCCGGTCATTGCCTGGGCCCATGAGTTTGTGGGGGCAGCGCGGCAATGTGCTCCGTCGCTCTCGAAAAATCTGAGCGAAGGTCCGCTGGTCTCGATGTATGCGAGCCTGGGCTACGCTGTTGTTGCTTCCGACTACGCCGGACTGGGGACAAACTTTCCGCACGCCGTTTTCGATGTGCGGTCGAACGCGCTGGACTTGATTTACTCAATTCCGGCGGCGCGGGCAGCTCTGCCCCAACTCGGGAAGAACTGGGTGGCGGCCGGTTATTCGCAGGGAGCGATCGTCGCCTTAGGAGTCGCGGAAGCTGGCGAGGAAGCGAGTGATTCCAATTACCTGGGGGCTGTCGGCATTGCGGGTGTCGCGGAACCCGAGGAACTGTTTGAGCGACTCGCCCAGGGGGCCGAGAAATCCAAGTTGGTGTTTCTGGCGCAAGGGATCAAGGCGGTCTTTCCTGAGTTTAAAATCGAGGAGATCCTGGCCGAAAAGTCGATTCCGCTTTACCAACAGTTCACTCACGACTGTGAAGGCGGCCTGGGTTCGGAAGTGACCCCGAAAGAAATGTTGAATCCCGGGTGGGAAAGCAATTCCTACGTCAAAAAATTCTGGGAGAGGAACGCGATTGGCCGGAAGCCGGCGCGGGCCCCAACGCTGGTGATCAGCGGCGAGGCCGACACCATAGTGCCTTCAACGCTGTCCGAACGGGCCGTTGGCCTGCTCTGCGGGCAGAAAGACCGAGTGCTCTTCGTAAAATACCCTGGGCTCAATGCTAGCGGAGTGCTGGGAGACTCCGTCAGCGAGCAAATCAGTTGGATCAAGGCGCGATTTTCGGGAGTCCCCGCGCCCAGTAATTGTCCTTGAGCATATGGGAAATTTCGAGATAAGCAGCCACCCGCGAAATACACGACCGAAACCCCGGCGCAGAAAGAATCTTCGCTTCACTCGTTGACTTGTCCAGAGACGCCTCATAGCATACGGCTGCATGAAAGAGCGTGCGATGAAACACAAGCTGCCGCACCCGGCGCCGCTGAACGCACTGGAACATGCGCGCCCCGGCGGGATCGCCACGTTCATGCGGCTGCCGCACATCAGCGATCCGTTGGAACTGGATATCGCGCTGGTGGGGATTCCCTACGACGGAGGCACCACGTACCGGCCGGGAGCGAGGTTTGGGCCCAGGCAGGTGCGCGATCAATCGGTGTTGATTCGTCCGTGGAATCCGGCGCTGCAGGTCAATCCGTTTGCGAAGCACCGCATCGCGGATTACGGAGATTTCCCGGTGAATCCGTTGTCCATTGAGGATACCTTCCGGCGAGTTGAGGAACACATGGAGCCGCTGATGAAGGCGAGCACGCGTTGCGCCGTGGTTGGCGGGGATCATTCGCTGAGTTTGCCGCTGTTGCGAAGCACCGCTAAAAAATACGGGCCGGTGGCGGTGATTCAATTCGACGCGCACAACGACCTTTGGGACGAGTATTTCGGGTGCAAGCTCTCGCATGGAACTTCTTTTCGCCGGGCGATCGAAGAGGGTTTGATTCGTGAACACAGTTTCCTCCAAGTAGGCTTGCGCGGGCAGGTTTACGGCGAAGACGATTTTGATTTTGCGCGAAAACACAAGGTGAGCATGATCACTGCGGAGGAGTTCCACGCGGGAGGGATTAAGGTGTTTCGTGAGCATCTGGACGCGTTTCGCGGCAAGCCCGTGTACATCACGCTGGACATCGATTGCGTGGACCCGGCCTATGCACCGGGAACGGGCACGCCGCAGGTGGGGGGATTTACCAGCGCGCAAATGCTGGAGCTGTTACGGGCGCTACACGCATTGAAGATTGTGGGGTGCGATCTGGTGGAAGTTTCCCCGCCGTATGACAACGGCGGAATCACCTCGCTCCTGGCTGCAAATCTCCTTTACGAATTGTTGTGTGTCCTTTAGATGACCCGGCTCGCGCGCAAGCTAGGCTTGTGGAATTATTTCGCGTTGGGCTTTGGAACGATGATCGGCACGGGCTGGGTCATCCTGATGGACGACTGGCTCGATCGCGGCGGGCCGCTGGGGGCTATGATCGGATTCCTGATGGGCGGAATTTTTCTGTTGCCCATCGGGTACGTTTACGGCCAGTGGGTGCGGCGTTTGCCGGATGCGGCGGGCGAAGCGGCATACACCGCGCAGGTGTTCCCGCCGTTTGTCAGCTACCTGACCGGCTGGATGATGCTGCTGGCATATTTCATCGTGTGCCCGTGGGAGGCGGTGGCGCTGGGGAAGCTGGCGGCGTACATATTCCCGCAGTTGGATACGACCGAGCTTTACCGCGTTGCGGGGCAGCCGGTGTTTTTGCCGCGGCTGCTCGTGGGGATTGGCCTAACGGTGTTTCTTGCCTACCTTAACTATCGAGGGATTCGCGCGAGCGCGGTGTTTCAGAATTGGGCTACTTCCTCCGTGCTGGCGGTATTTCTGCTGCTCGTGCTGATCAGCGCGTACGGCGGCGCTCCATCAAATTTCAGGCCGGTGTTCAGCCACACGCCGCTGGTTTCGATTTTACTGACGTTGCAGATTGTGCCGTATTTTGTGACTGGATTTGAGTCGGTACCCAAGGTGGCGGAGGAAGCGCACCCGGGATTTCCGCCCGGAAATTTTTTCAAGGCCATCGCGATGGCGCTGCTGGTGGGCGCCGGATTTTATGTACTGGCCGTCGGTGCTGTTTCCTATATTGCCCCGTGGCAGGGGCTGCTGGGCAAGAGGTTTGCCACCGCGATTGCGTTTGAGCAGGGAACGCATTCGGTGTGGCTGGTGCGGTTGATCCTCGGGATTTCCCTGGTGGCGCTGTTTCAGGTGTTCAACGGCAATTTTGTAGCGTCTTCGCGGCTGTTGTTTGCCTATGGGCGGCGGGGAACGATTGCGCCCGCGTTCGCAAAGATTCATGTGGTCAACCTGACGCCGACGGTGGCGATTTTCACGGTGGCCGGGGGAACGCTGATTGGAATATTGCTGGGGGATTCGCTGCTGGTGCCGGTGACGGAGGTTGGGTCCATGGCCGCGGCGCTGGGCTGGTTTGCGGCCTGCATTTCTTTTTTCATTGTGGAGCCTCGCACTGGATTGCGCGCTATCGCGGCTTTGGGCATGATCATTTCCGCGCTGCTGATCCTGATGAAACTCGTACCTGCCATTCCAGGACACTTCACAGGGGCGGAGTGGATCGCACTCGGAGTGTGGCTGGTGATTGGCCTGCTTCTGCATCGTCGGTCGAAACCGGGCGCCTGAAGCGCGTCGTGTATACTTTTGAAGACGCCCTCGTGGCGCAATACGAATGATTCCATATCTTCACCTTGGCCCCTTACAACTCCCGACATTTGGTTTGATGGTGGCGCTGGCGTTGATTACCGCCGCGTATGTTCTACAAGCGGATTTCGATCGGCGGGGCATGAACGTCGACGCGTTCACGATGATCACGGTCGCCGGGCTTCTGGGCATTCTGGGCGCAAAGCTTTACCATCTTTTGGAGACACCGGCCGAATTTTTCGCAAATCCGCTACCTTTATTATTGAGCCGCTATGGCTTCGCGTGGTTTGGCGGATTTCTGGGCGGATTCGGGGCCATGGTGTTGATGGGTTGGCGGGCAAAGTTGCCCATGTGGGATTTTCTGGATGCATGCTCGCCCGCGGCTTCATTTGGCTACGCGATTGGGCGTGTAGGATGCTTTCTTTCGGGCGATGGCGACTATGGAAGGCCGACTTCGCTGCCGTGGGGGATGAGCTTTCCGAATGGCGTTGTGCCGACCACCGAGACATGCGTGCAATGGGGATCGCCGGCCGATTGCCGCGTCCATCCCGCACCCTTATACGAATTGCTGATCTGGAGCGCGATCGGATGGCTGCTCTGGCGATTGGGCGCGCGGATTTTGAAGAACCCTCGACCCTCTGGAAAGATTTTCTGCTACTACCTCATTTTAACCGGTGTGGCGCGTTTCCTGGTTGAGATTATCCGAATCAATCCGCCATGGATTCTGGGGCTTTCCAATGCGCAAGTTGCGAGCGTCGCTTCGGCGATTGCGGGCTGCCTGCTGTTGCTGCGATTGAGATTGGCGCCGTCCGCCTCCCGGTGAAAACTTGGCGATGATTAGGATTCCAAAAGACCTGCCAAAGGACGCATCGTCGAGATCGGTAGTTTCAAGGGTCGATCCACAGTGATGCTTGCAAAAGAGCCGCTCATTATGGCCTTGGGCAAGTCGTCGCCATCGACCCTCACAATTTCAATCTCTCTGAGAAAGTGCGGGGGGGGGCTCACCAGCGCGGACGGAATCGGCCAAAGATGATTTTCTGAATTTGCTGCGGACGGCCGGCGGAACGGAGCATGTGGAATTTCGCCACGCTCTTTCGAAGGGTGTGAGTCCTTTCTGGAACGAACCGATCGGCTTATTGTGGATCGACGGCGACCATTCTCACCGCGGGGCAAAGGAGGGCTTTGAAGGTTTTGCGCCGCATGTGCAGCCGGGTGGAGTCATCGCTCTGCACGACGCATTGAACGTGTTTTCCGGACCAATCCGGGTTTTCGTGGAAGAGATGCTGCGCTCCAACCGGTTTGGAGCTGCCGGCTTTGTCCACTCGATAGCTTGGGCGCAATTCAGGCCAGATGACGGAGAGAAATTTCGCGACAGACGGGAACAACTGGCACGGCGCGCCTCGCGGCTGATTCGGTTTGTGAAGGATGACCTCGAACTGCGCGGGCTGCGCAAGAAACTATACAAGCTCCACCGGTCACGAATTCCGCGGAAGTTGCCCAGACCTGCGGATTTGGCCGCGCTGTTCGATTGAAGCATCACGTAGAGGAACACAAGGGTGGCCGATCTGAAGTCTGCCACGACATTTGCGGTGACGCTTGACTCCCGACAGATTCAGAAGATGCGTGTAATTCCCCGAATCCCGTCAAAGCCCGAATCAAAACTCAGAATTCGATCAATCCCGTGCAGCCGCATTACCGCCAGATGCAGAGCGTCTCTCGCGGATAGCTTTGGATAGCCCAGGACAATCTGTTTCGCCTCAATCACTGTTTCTTGATCCACGGACAGGACGGAATCCACCAATGCGAGCAGGGCGTCGAACGCCGGCTGAATCACCTCACGCCGATTGATGGAAATGTATCGGTGCAGGATTTCCTGAACTACCTCCGCATCGGTTACCAACCGTTGGCGATCCAGGATTGTTTTTTCAAGAATCCGAAGCGCCGCGGCTTTGTTAGGATGGGAAGCGCCCACGATATACATCGGGACGTTTGAATCTATGAGAATCAAGGCTTGTCGCCGGTCAGGTAGCCTTGCTCAATTTCGGTCAGCATCTGTTCGATATCGCCAGTGGGGAATTCAAACATTGCCGCTGCTCGAAGAGCTTCGAGTTTATCACTGACGTCACCCAGTGGTTCTTCACGTTTAGCCGCGTGCAGGGCTTGGCGCACCCATTGGGCGACCGAGAGGCTGCGGGAGCGGGCAATCTTCTGGATCTCACGGTATTCCGGGTCAGCGAGCAATACCTGGAGGCGCTTAGTCATAGGATGAGTATAAATGACTCATCAGTATGAGTCAACACTACTCGAGCATTTGGCGAAGGACGTATTGCAGGATGCCGCCGTGTTGGTAGTAGGAGACTTCTTCGGGCGTGTCGACGCGCACCATCGCGGTGATTGATTTGACCGTGCCATCGGAAGCTTTAGCTTTCACGGTGACTTGCTTTCGCGGAGTTAGGGAAGAGACGCCTTCGACATCAAAGATTTCATTGCCCGTCAGGCCGAGGGATTCGCGATTTTCGCCGGGCTTGAATTCCAGCGGCAGGACGCCCATTCCGACCAGATTGCTCCGATGGATCCGTTCGTAGCTTTCCGCAAGAACGGCGCGAACACCCAGCAGCCGAGTGCCTTTGGCGGCCCAGTCGCGCGAGGAACCGGAGCCGTATTCCTTTCCGGCGATGACGAAGAGGGGCACGCCCTCTTCGCGGTATTTCACGGCGGCATCGTAGATAAACATTTTTTCGCCGTCGGGCAAGTGGAGCGTCCAACTGCCTTCGGTGCCGGGAGCGAGCTGATTGCGCAGGCGGATGTTGGCGAAGGTGCCGCGCATCATCACTTCATGATTGCCTCGGCGCGCGCCGTAGGAATTAAATTCGTGTGGCTTCACCCCTTTGGCAACCAGATATTTTCCGGCGGGCGAATCGACCGCGATCGAACCTGCCGGAGAGATGTGGTCCGTTGTGACGCTGTCCCCAAGGATGGCCAGAACGCGAGCGCCATGGATATCGGCGAGCGGACCGGGCATCTTGGGCATATTTTCGAAATACGGTGGGAGCTTGATGTAGGTGGAATTTTCTTCCCACTTGTAGAGATCGCCTTCGGGAACAGGCATCGCTTTCCAGCGAGCGTCGCCTTCGAAGACTTCACTGTATTCCTTGCGATATTGCTCGGTGGAAACGGCATTGCGAACCGTGGATTCAACTTCCTGTGGCGTGGGCCAGATTTCGCGCAGATAAACGGGCTTACCAGCCTTGTCGGTACCGAGCGGCTCGGTGGTGAGATCGAGATCCATGCGGCCTGCGAGCGCGTAAGCGACGACGAGCGGCGGCGAAGCGAGATAGTTCGCGCGCACCAGCGGATGGATGCGGCCCTCGAAATTCCGATTGCCGCTCAACACCGCGACGGCCACGAGATTATTTTCCTTAATGGCCGCGCCGATCGAATCGGGCAGCGGGCCACTGTTGCCGATGCAAGTGGTGCAACCGTAGCCGACGAGATTGAATTTCAATTTGTCGAGATACTGCGTGAGGCCCGCGGCCAGCAGGTAATCGGTGACTACTTTTGAGCCGGGAGCAAGGCTTGTTTTCACCCAAGGCTTGATGTCGAGGCCGCGTTCGACGGCTTTCTTGGCGAGGAGGCCCGCACCGAGCATAAGTGACGGGTTCGACGTGTTCGTGCAACTGGTGATGGCGGCGATCACGACGGCGCCGCTCGAGAGGTCGAAAGTGTCGCCGTTGTTTTTGACGTGAACGTGTTTCGCGGAGGCGCCTTCCACGACTTTGACGAACGACGCTTTTGCATTTTTGAGCGCGACGCGATCCTGCGGGCGCTTCGGTCCGGCAACAGTGGGCTCAACGCTGGCGAGGTCGAGTTCCAGTTTGTCGCTGAACGCCGGCTCGGGCGTGGAGTCGGTGCGGAAGAGCATCTGCTCCTTGCAATAGGCTTCAACGAGAGCGATCTGTTCGTGGGAACGCGCCGTGAAGTGAAGGTAAGCGAGCGTCTCGTTGTCCACGGGGAAGTAGCCCATCGTGGCACCGTATTCGGGAGCCATGTTGGCGATCGTGGCGCGGTCGGGAACGCTCAGTGTGGAAAGGCCGGAGCCGTAAAACTCCACGAACTTGCCGACGACGCCCTTCTTTCGCAGCATTTCCGTTACCGTGAGGACTAGGTCCGTCGCAGTGGTGCCTTCCGGCAAGCGTCCGTGCAGCTTGAAGCCGACAACTTCGGGAACCAGCATCGAGAGCGGCTGGCCGAGCATCGCCGCTTCTGCTTCGATGCCGCCGACGCCCCAGCCGAAAACGCCGAGAGAATTGACCATGGTGGTGTGCGAATCGGTGCCAACGAGCGAATCGGGATACGCTTCGACGCGATTGCCGTTCGGCATCGCGCAGACGACGCGGGCGAGATATTCGATGTTCACCTGGTGGCAGATCCCAGTGTCGGGCGGTACCACCTTGAAATTGCGAAACGCTTTCGCGCCCCAGCGGAGGAAGGCGTAGCGCTCCACGTTGCGTTGAAATTCCAATTCGGCGTTCAGGCCGAAGGCGTTGACGCTCCCGAAATTATCCACCTGCACGGAGTGATCGATCACGAGTTCCGCGGGGAAAAGCGGATTGATGCGCTTGGGATTGCCGCCCATTTTCTGAACAGCTTCTCGCATGGCGGCGAGATCGACAACCGCGGGAACGCCGGTGAAGTCCTGGAGCAGAACGCGCGCGGGCATGAAAGCAATTTCTTTTTGCGGGCCATTGGGAGTCCATTTGGCGAGCGCGGCGATATCGTCTTTCCGCACAGAACGTCCGTCTTCGCAGCGAAGGAGATTTTCGAGAAGGATGCGAAGAGAGAAAGGGAGCTTGGAGAGGTGGCTGATTCCCTTCGTTTCGAGAAGTTCGAGGCGATGAATTTCGAAGGACTGCGCGCCAACATTCAGTTTGTCTCGAGTTCCGAAGGAATTGGCAGCGGAGATCGTCATACCGGAGGTCCTTTCCAGATGGCTTGAGCCTTCTATAATAACCGAAATCGCGGCCCGGCGCGGAGACGCTATAATGAGGCGTCGTGAAAATTCTACTGATATCGACGTACGAGCTTGGAAGGCAGCCATTTGGGCTGGCGTCACCCGCGGCGTGGCTGCGGAAACGCGGGCATGAGGTTTCCTGTGTGGATTTGTCGCGACAGGTGTTGAACGAGCAAGCAGTTCGGGAAGCGCGGCTGATTGCGTTTTATGTTCCGATGCACACGGCCACGCGGATGACAGTGGAATTGTTGGAGCCGATCCGGAGGAGCAATCCCGAGGCACATCTCTGTGCGTATGGATTGTACGCATCACTCGCAGCGGAAACGCTCACGGCACACGGGGTCGAGAGCCTGTTCGGAGGGGAATTTGAGCAGGCCTTGGTGGATTTGGCGGAACATTTTTCCCGTCTGTCAGCACTTCCACAGATTCATCCGCTCGATTCGAATGTTTCGTTGGCGCGGCTTCACTTCGTTATGCCGGATCGCTCGGACTTACCTGCGCTCAAGAATTACGCGCACCTGGTGATGCCGGAAGGCGAGCATCGGCTGGTCGGGTATACCGAGGCATCGCGCGGTTGCAAGCATTTATGCCGGCACTGCCCGATTGTGCCGGTGTATGACGGAGTGTTCCGGATCGTGGATCGGGAAGTGGTCCTTGCGGATATTCGCCAACAAGTGAAGGCCGGGGCGCAACACATCACGTTTGGTGACCCGGATTTTTTCAACGGTGTAGGCCACGCCGTGCCGCTGGTGGAAGCGTTGCACCGGGAATTTTCGGATCTTAGTTATGACGCAACGATCAAAGTAGAACACTTGCGAAAGAACCCGGAGCTGCTGAAGACGCTGCGGGACACCGGTTGCCTTTTTATTGTTTCGGCAGTGGAGTCTCTGGACGACCTCATTCTAGAAAAATTGCAGAAAGGGCATACCCGGGAAGATTTTTTCGGTGTTGTGGAGAAGTGCCGGCAAGTGGGAATTGCACTGCAGCCGACGTTTGTGCCGTTCACGCCGTGGACCACATTTGAAAATTATCTCGACCTGCTGGAGCAACTCCGGCGTCTGGAGTTGATTGGGGCGGTGGCGCCGATTCAGTTGGCGATCCGTCTGCTGATCACGGCGGGTTCGCGGCTATTGGATATCGAGGATTTGCGAGCAGGGATCGGACCGTTTGACGCAAAGGCTCTCATCTATCCCTGGGAGCACGGCGTGCCGGCGATCGATCGACTTTGCGAAGAGTTGCAGGATATCGTGGCGGCGGAAGATAAATTGAAGCATGGGCGGGCGGCGATCTTCGAGAAGATCTGGCGCTCCGCAAACCGCGCCGCGGACGGCGGGATCGAGAAGGAAAATCTTGTACTCGCTGCCGTGAAGGGCGTGCCGCACCTAAACGAGCCCTGGTACTGTTGAGCGGAGCCGACGAGGGACCAGTTGGTCCCCATCACAAGAGCCATGGAAGCGGTGAATCAGGCGGAATCGTTTCTGTGAAGGAATCGGAATGAACTCCCAGGAATCGCGGCCAAGAATCTTGCTGTTCGCGGCAAAACTCGGCTACCAGACGCGCGCATTTGACGAGGCCGCGAAAAAGCTTGGCGTGGAACTGGTATTTGTGACCGACCGGTGCCACCAATTGGATGACCCGTGGCACGACCGCGCCGTGGCGGTGCGTTTTGAGTCGCCGGAAGAGGCGGCGTTTGCCGTGATGCAAGCGCAGTCGGGCCTTCGCGCAGACGGAGTGCTGGCCTTGGGAGACCGGCCAACGATGGCTGCCGCTTTTGTGGCGAGGGGATTGGGAATCACCCACAATCATCCGGCGAGCGTGGAGGCTTGCCGAAGCAAGTTGCGGTTGCGAGAAGTTTTTCGTAGCGCCGGCCTTCCGACGCCGTGGTTTCGAACGGTGCCGCTGCAGGCGATTCCCGAGCCCGCGCTGATGGACATTACATATCCCTGCGTGCTGAAACCGATCTCGCTTTCAGCGAGCCAGGGGGTGGTTCGCGTAAATAACCGTGAAGAATTTCTTGCCGGTGCAGGAAGACTGAAGCGATTGCTGGAGTCGGCGGAAATCCAGGCGACACGAGAGCCGAATCTCGACCGGATGATCGTGGAGGAGTATTTGCCGGGCAGGGAAGTGGCGGTGGAGGGATTGCTGACGGGCGGAGAATTGCGCGTGCTGGCGATCTTCGACAAACCCGATGCGCTGGAGGGGCCATACTTTGAGGAGACCATTTATGTGACCCCCTCGCGTTTTTCCCAGCCCGAGCAATTATTGATCGAGAAGAGTTTCTCCGAAGCGACGCGTGCCCTGGGACTGGCGCATGGGCCGGTGCACGGAGAGTTCAGGCTGAATGAGCGTGGCGTTTGGCCGATCGAAGTTGCAGCGCGTCCGATTGGCGGGCTATGCGCGCGTGCTCTGTGGTTTCAACTGGAAGGTGAAAAAGAGCCAATCGGGTTGGAGGAATTATTGTTGCGCCATGCGTTGGAGTTGCCTGGATGGGATGCGCCCCGGGAGACGGCTGCGTCCGGTGTCCTGATGATTCCTATTCCTTGCAGCGGAATTCTGGAAAAGATGGAAGGAGCAGAAGAAGCGCGAGGGGTTGCGGGCGTGACGGAATTGGAGATAACGGCGCGGCTGCATGATTACATCGCCGCCTGGCCGGAAGGCTCGAGCTACCTGGGTTTTTTGTTTGCGAGAGGTAATGATCCGGCGGAAGTGGAGGATGCACTTCGCAAAGGGCACGCAAAATTGAACTTCAAGCTGACGCCGCGACTCCCTGTGGAACATCCGGTAACGCGAAGAGTTTAGCCAGGGTTCTCCCCGGCGAGGTGCGAATGCTGCGGAAGAATCAGCCTTTGGCTTTGGGGGGAACGTAACCTTCGGGCAGCTTTGCGCCTTCACCAAAGAAGAACTGCTCCATCTGCTCTTCCATGATTTTCTGGGAATTTGGGTCGATGGGGTTCAGGCGATATTCATTCATCAGCATCTTGGAATATTCAACCCACAGCTTCCAGGCTTCCTTGGAAACGCTTTCGTAGACGCGTTTCCCGATTTCGCCCCGCCAGGGCACGCGATCCAATCCCGGCATGTCTTTATCGAACTTCACGCAATGAACCATGCGTGTGCCCGGCTTAACGGGCTCACTTGGAACAGGCGTAGGTCCGCAAGAATCATCAGCCATTGTTGTTTCCCCCGAAGCAGCTATTGTCCGTCAGCCGATAAGATGTTGCAAGTTGAAGGGAAGGTGATTACTCTACCGGAACTGGTGAGGCAGAGAAGCATTTTCCTTCGTCCTCCTTCCTCGTCTAACTCATCTGGCATCATTCGAGATTGTTTCTGAGCTTCCTGGGCCGGTGAGCCAGGTTTTACGGCGAGCGAATCCTGGAGCGATTTTTTTAACTTTCTTCCGGGCCCTTCATCTGATATCTCTCAGGGGCTTTCCTGGAGGCGCTTCCTTGACGAAGATTACAACCGTCTTTTGGGATATCGGTGGCGTAATTCTGACGAACGGCTGGGACCACGATTCCCGCATGGAGGCCGCCAAGGCGTTCCAGCTGGACTGGGAAGAATTCCGGGAGCGCCATGACCTGTCGTTTCCCGCATTCGATGCGGGCCAGATCACGCTCGACCAGTATCTGGACCGGACTCTGTTTTACCGGGCCCGCACTTTTACGAGGGAGGAATTTACGGCGTTCATGTTCGCCCAATCAAAGGAGTACCCGGAGACGCATGAATTGCTGCGGGCACTGGCTCGCACCCAAAAGTATTTTGTTGCATCCATTAATAATGAGCCACTCGAGTTGAATAACTACCGGATCGAGGCGTTTGGCCTGCGCAAGGAGTTCCAGGTCTTTTTCAGCTCGTGTTACCTGCACGCGCGAAAACCCGAGGAGCAGATTTTCCGGATTGCCCTGGAGGTATCCCAGCGACCGGCGGAGGAATGCGCGTTTATAGATGACCGCTCGCTGAATCTGGAGAATCCCAGGCGGCTGGGGATGAATGTGATTCATCACAAGAACGCCGCGCAAACCCGGGCCGAAATGCGATCCCTCGGGATTGAGGTATAGTCGGGAAGCCCTGCAAGGCAGAAGGCGGGGTAGCCAACCATGGAGGAGTTTCATGCCTGCAGAAGAGAAGCGCTCAAGTGCCATCTATGGAGCAACCGCCGAGCCATGTTCTGTGATCCTGTTTGGCGCTTCGGGGGATTTGGCTAAACGCAAGGTGATCCCGGCGTTGTACGACCTGGCGCAGCACGACTCGCTTGGGGAGCGGTACGCAATATTGGGTTTTGCCCGGACGCCGATGACGGACGACACTTTTCGGGCGACGATTGGCGAGGCTGCGAAGACGATTTCCGAAGTCGGGCCGATAGAGCCGGCCAAGTGGAATGCGTTTTCCTCCAACCTTTATTACAGTGCCGGCGACTATGGAGATCCAAATTCTTACACCCAGCTCGCCAAGCGTTTGGCGGAGATTGACGCTGAGAAGAAGTTGGGCGGGAACCGGTTGTTTTATCTTTCTACCCCGCCGGAAGTTTACCCCGATATCGTGGAGCAACTGGGACGCGCGGGACTGGCGCGCCCTGCGAACCCAAATTCCTGGGTGCGCATCATCATTGAAAAGCCGTTCGGGCGCGATCTGGCGTCGGCCAGGGACCTGAACAAGATCGTGCTGAATGTATTTGAGGAGAAGCAGGTCTATCGAATCGATCATTATCTCGGCAAGGACACCGTACAGAACCTTTTGGTGTTGCGGTTCGGGAACGGCATCTTTGAGCCGTTATGGAATCGCAATTATGTGGATCACGTTCAAATTACCGCCGCCGAGACCCTTGGTGTCGAGAGGCGCGGGGGTTTTTACGAATCGGCCGGCGCGTTGCGAGATATGATCCAGAGCCACGTTTTGCAGCTGACTTCGCTGGTCGCCGTCGAACCACCAGCCTCCTTTGACGCCACGGCGGTGCGCAATGAAAAGCTCAAGATTCTGCAGTCGATACGCCCCTACAACCTGGAAATGGTGGCGCAGTCGGTGGTACGGGGACAGTATTCGCCGGGCACCCTCGACGGAAAGAATTTGGCCGGCTATCGGGACGAGCCGGGCGTAAATCCGAAGTCGCGGACGGAAACTTTCGTTGCGATGAGGGTTTTAATCGACAACTGGCGCTGGGCCGGCGTGCCGATCTATCTGCGCACTGGAAAGCGGCTTGCAAAGCGCACCACGGAAATCATGATCCAGTTCCGCTGCGCGCCGCATATCGTTTTCCGCGAGCGCGACGTGGAACCCAACCGGTTGGTGTTGAATATTCAGCCGGATGAGGGAATCTCCGTTTCCTTCGGCGCCAAGCGGCCGGGCACGGACATGAGCATCGGGAACGTGACGATGAATTTCAGTTATCGCGAGGCGTTCGGCGGGACCTCGAGGAGCGCGTACGCCACGCTGCTGAATGACTGCCTGCGCGGGGACGCCACGCTTTTTGACCGCGGGGATTCTGTGGAGGCGGCCTGGTCGCTGGTGGACCCGATCCTGGACGTGTGGAGCGCGGCGAGGACGGGAACCGTGCCGACCTATGCGGCAGGCACCTGGGGGCCGAAAGAGTCCGACCAATTGCTGGAACGCGACGGCAGACAGTGGTATAACCCTTAAAACGGTTTAATACAGAGTTTTTGAGGGGGAATCGGTGATACTTGCGGGCGACGTGGGCGGCACAAAATGCAACATCGCGCTGTTTGCGGAAAAGGGCGGGAAGCTGGATGTGGTTTTCCGGCAGAGATTCGCAAGCAAGGATTTTGCCAAGTTTGACCTGATCATCAAGGAATTCACTCGGCAGGCGGCGCCGCATCTGACCGATGAAAAAGTACGCGCGGCGGGATTTGGAGTGGCCGGGCCGGTCATTAATAATCGAATCCACGCCACCAACCTGCCCTGGGTGATTGACGCCGAGAGTTTGTCGAAAGAACTTGGCGTCAAAACGATTGCGCTGATGAACGATCTGGGCGCAACGGGACACAGCCTGGAGCACCTTGCCCCTGAAGATTTTGTGGTGTTGAACCCCGGCACGCCGGTGCAAGGCGCCACGCGCGCTTTGCTGGCGGCGGGCACCGGACTCGGCCAGTCCATTCTTTTTTGGGATGGCAGCCGGTATCGAGTCGTGCCCAGTGAAGGCGGACATTCCGACTTCGCGCCTCACACCGACGAGCAGATCGAGTTGTTGAAGTTTATGCGCCAGCGCTACCCACAGGTCAGTTGGGAGCTGATTCTCTCCGGCCGGGGATTTCGCACCATTCATGAGTTCCTGTCACCCACCGTGAAACATCCCGTGTTTGAGGATCCGGATGCGGATCCCGCGCCATTCATCACGAAGACCGGCTTGTCGGGGGAATGCCCCGTTTGTGCGCAGACGTTGGACTTGTGGACGGAAATTTACGGTGCGGAGGCGGGGAACCTCGCCCTGAAGGTTCTCGCCCTGGGCGGCGTGTACGTGGCCGGCGGAATCGCGGTCAAGATCCTGCCGAAAATGCAGGATGGAACTTTTTTTAAGTCGTTTCGCGACAAATGGCATTTTACGGAAATGTTGAGCAACGTGCCGGTTTCCGTCGTGCTGAATGAGTCGGCGCCGCTGATCGGCGCGGCATACGAAGCGCTGGCAACGCTTAACCGGTAGCGGTTTCCCCACAGGCCGGAACGCCGCGTTCTTTGGTACACTGAAGTGTCATTCGCCCGGCCCAACCGAGCGCCATCCTTCATATCGCAAGCCCTGCCGCACGCTGATGAGCGGACGGAGGCACGGAGAAGTTTCATGAGCACGCCCGTAACATCCCAAATGATCGAAGTTCAAAACTATTTCGGCGGAGCCTGGCACAAATCGTCGGCATCGGAATATTCCAACGTCACCAACCCGGCGACTGGCGAAGTAATCGGACGCACACCGCTTTCCTCGAAGGCCGAGGTTGAGACTGTTGTACAGGCCGCTGCCGCGGCTTTCCCCGCATGGCGAAGGACGCCGGCCGGTGAGCGCATCCAATACCTTTTTAAACTGAAAAATCTGCTGGAAGAACATATCGATGAGCTCTCGAAGCTGATCACTTTGGAGAATGGCAAGACGTTTGCCGAAGCGAAGGCCGAGTGGCGCCGGGGCATTGAAAATGTAGAGGTCGCCTGCGGCATTCCCATCATGATGCAGGGCTACAACCTGGAAGACATCACGCCGGGAGTGGACGAAACATTGATCCGGCAGCCCTTGGGAGTTGTGGCGGCCATCGTGCCTTTCAATTTCCCCGCGATGATCCCGTTCTGGTTTCTTCCTTATGCGATCGCCTGCGGCAACACGTTTGTGTTGAAGCCGAGCGAACGCGTGCCCTTGACCGTGCGGCGCACGATGGAGCTCATCGAAAAGACGGGCATTCCCAAAGGCGTGGTGAACATCGTCAATGGCGGCCGGGATGTTGTGGACGCGCTTTGCGATCACCCGGCGGTGCGTGCGATCAGCTTTGTGGGTTCCACTCCCGTTGCCAAGCACGTCTACACGCGATCTGCGGCAGCGGGGAAGCGTATGCAGTGCCAGGGCGGGGCGAAGAATCACGTGATCGTGTTGCCGGATGCCGACATGGATCTGGCAAAGCAGATCATCAGCGACTCGGCTTTTGGTTGCGCCGGGCAGAGGTGCCTGGCGGTATCCGTTGCGGTGACTATTGGCGAGGCGCAAAAGACGTTTCGCGATGCGATCGCGGAGGCGGCTTCTTCGATCAAGGTTGGATTTGGCCTGGATGCCGGAGTTCAGATGGGGCCGGTGATTTCTCCCGCGAGCAAACAGCGCATCGAAGGCTTGATTGCGCAGGGCGTATCGGATGGCGCAAAACCCGTGGTGGACGGACGCAATCCGAAAGTCGCCAGCTATGAGAGTGGAAATTTCCTGAAACCCACGGTGCTGGACGGCGTGCCGGCTTCGAGTTCGCTGGCAGATACGGAAATTTTCGGCCCCGTTCTGAGCTTGATCCATGCGAATACGATTGACGATGCCATCGAAATCATTCGTAAGAGCCCGTATGGCAATCAGGCGTCGCTGTTCACGACGAGCGGCGCGGCGGCGCGGAAGTTCCGGTACGAGGCGCCCGCAGGAAATATCGGCATCAACATTGGCGTTGCCGCGCCGATGGCTTCTTTCCCGTTCAGCGGGTGGAAAGAAAGCTTTTTTGGCATCCTGCACGCGCAGGGCAAGGACGCGGTTGAGTTCTACACGGAATCGAAGATCGTGGTGGAACGCTGGTCCCGCCAGGAAACGCGCAAGTTCTAAGCAAGAGGTCGCGCCTCGCCTGAGACGCTGACCGTTCAACCCATTAACGTCGGCATGAATTCGCGGCTGGGGTGTGCCCAGACGCTGCCCTCGTGCTTCTCCCTGCGAATTACGGGGGTGGCGGAAAATGACTGGGTACGCTATCCTGAGACGTAAAGAAGTTGTTAAGACTTCCGTTACGCAAAATTCCCCCGATACTGGATCGACGTTATGAGCGAGACGAAAACCACTATGCCCGCGGCCAAAGCGGCGCGCCCCACGTGGAAGCCCGCGGGACGGGTCCATGCGGGCGAACAGCCGTTTACGTATCCCTTGAAGAGAGAATTTGTGGAGCCGGATTGGCGCCGGCTGCCTGGCTATAAGGGTGTCTCCAAAGAAGAATGGGAAACCGCTTTGTGGCAGCGCCGCCACACGGTAAAGAACCTGAAGGAATTGAAGGACGCGTTCGGCGACCTGATGCCGGATACGCTGATGGCTTCGCTGGAGCGCGACATCAAAGAGCGGGCCACGATGTCCATCCTGGTGCCGCCGCACATGCTGAACACCATGGATGAAAAGGATCTTTGGAACGATCCCGTTCGGCGCTACATGCTCCCGGCGTTTGACGACCGCCATCCGGAATGGCCGAGTCATCCGAAAGCGAGCCGCGATTCGCTGCACGAAGCGGATATGTGGGCGGTGGAGGGATTGACGCATCGTTATCCCACGAAGGTGCTGGCGGAGATGCTTTCCACTTGTCCGCAGTATTGCGGGCATTGCACGCGGATGGATTTGGTCGGCAACGACGTGCCGCAAGTGATCAAGCTGAAATTTCAGATTCCGCAGAAGGATCGTTACCAGCAGATGCTGGATTATCTGCGAGTCACTCCTTCCGTGCGCGACGTTGTGGTGAGCGGCGGGGACATTGCCAATGTGCCCATCGGCACGCTGGAAGATTTTGTTTCCAAGTTGATGGACATACCGAATATTCGAGATATTCGCCTGGCTACCAAGGGACTGATTGCGATTCCGCAGCATTTTCTGCAGCCGGAAGTGCAGGCTGGAATGGAGCGCCTGGCGAAGAAAGCGCGGGAGCGCGGTGTGGACATTGCCGTGCACACGCACGTGAACAGCGCCCGCCAGGTTACGCCGCTGGTGAGGAAAGCGGTGGAGTCGCTGCTGGATGCGGGGTTCCGCGATGTCCGCAACCAGGGCGTTTTGCTGCGCGGAGTGAATACCACACCGAACGAACTTCTGGAGCTGTGCTTTGCGCTGCTCGATTTCGGCAAAATCCTGCCCTATTACTTTTATCAGTGCGACATGATTCCCAATGCCGAACACTGGCGACTGTCCATCCATGAAGCACAGCAATTGCAGCACGACATTATGGGCTACCTGCCCGGATTCGCCACGCCGCGCATCGTTTGCGATGTGCCGTTTGTCGGCAAGCGTTGGGTGCACCAGGTGAAGGAATACGACCGGCAACTGGGGATTTCCTACTGGACAAAGAATTACCGCACGGGCATTGAAGCGGACGACCCTGAAGCGCTGAATCGCCGTTACGAATATTACGATCCCATCTACACGCTGCCGGAGACGGGCCAAAATTTCTGGCGTGTCGGAACCGTCCAGCAGACGCTTTCCAAGTAATCGCCTGTGGCTAGATAGCGGACATCTGCAAGAAAGCGGCTTGCCGCTCTTGCCAGTGCCGCCGGGGAGTACCAAAACCCTCAAAATATATGGGGAAAAATCAAAAATGTCGGCGCGCCGACATTTTTGGGGGAGGGTATACCCCCCTGTTTTTGCGTATGCAGGGGAAACAAAAGAGTTACGGACGGAGATTTGGTATGGAGGGGAAACAAAAGACTTAGGAACGATGCGAATTGGTCTGACAAGGAAACCGGTACACCCCCCACCCCCGGGTATCCCGTATGTACGGGAATGATTGGACTTACGGGAGCGCCGCGCAAGTGTGGGAATGATTGGACTTAGGGGATTTTTGGGGGAGGCAGGGGCGGGCGCGGGGTGGAAAGAGAAAACTCCCCGCGCGAACATAGAGAATTTTCTCAGGTTATGGCTAGTATGTCAACAGTATTGTGTAGTACTGGGACGATTTTGCGTCGAAAGGGTAACGGACGGAGGTCAGAATTGGAGGTTAGAAGTTGAGAGTTGAAAGTCGATAGTTCGAAAAGTGGAAAACGTCCCGTCTGTCCCCCGTCTGCCCCCTAACCCCCTGACCCGAGTTTCACTCCATTATCCAGGAGTATACGTAACAAGCCTGTTTGTATTGACTCGTCAAAGACCCAGAGTCAGTATATAAAAAAAGGAGTCTACCCATGTTACAAACTTGCCGGACGCTCTCTCTGTTGCTTTGTTTCTTGCCCGGCCTAGCTTTTGGACAGCCTCAATCTGCCAGCTCGAAAGACAATCAACCAGCTAAACAAGACGGCAAGCCATGCGTCAGCATTGATAACGCGAAAGAGGTGTTGCGTTTGGGCCGGACTCTCGGCTACCCGGACGAAGAGATAGTCGAAGAATATGGCGAGAACCCGTGTGCAACGCTTTCCCGCTTGCGACGGGATGCGCAGTCAAAAACTCAAGCCGCCACGCCCACATTTCAAACACCGGCGGGCGCGACTCAAGAAATCGAGATTCTGAAAGGGAAGGCGTGGCTGTCGTTTGATCCGAAAAAGTGGAAGGAGGCCTCCTCAGAAGCTGGTAGGAGGGAGTTTCACCACGTCAACGGAGACGGCTATGCGTTGGTGATCAGCGAACGCATTCAGATTCCAACCGAGCAACTACGCGCCATTGCTCTTGCGAATGCGCGTGAAGCCGCCGGTGATGTGACTGTAGTCGAGGAACAACGCCGTCGTGTAAATGGCGCCGATTTGCTCTTGCTACGAATGGAGGGCCACATTAAAGGAATTCCATTTACCTATCTCGGTTACTACTATGGCGGTTCCTCAGGTACGATTCAGCTAATCACGTACACGGGCCAAAATCTCTTTGACGAGTATCGCCAAGACTTTGAGAACTTCTTAAATGGACTTCGCGTGCAGTAATGAGCACGAATCCTTCAATAGGACCGCTTACGAGCGTATGGATGCGGATTAGTCTGGCCTGGGGTTACTATTCATCTGAGCCATTTGGAAAGGAGGCCAAGTGGTTCTCCTTGCCGTCTTCGCATTATTCACCATCTTATCTTTAGTAAGAGCCGAGGGACAATGGAAGTTGTGGAATCTGCTTATTATTATTGGCTCCTGCGCGGTCGGTTTCTTTGTTGCATATCTCGCTGGGGCTTGGAGCCGCAACCTGGCGCTCGGAGGAGAAATCGCGGTGCCAACCACACTCGCGTTTGGGTCGTTTGCCGCAGTGCTCTGTCCGCGCAAGAAAAGGGCTCCAAATTCTTTAGTACCCTGAATGTGGGCTCTCTTAGCGCACAACTAGCTAGTGAGAATTGGGGGACAGACGGGATGCTCCCCGGTCTTGTTGAGAGGATCTTCCCGTGGTTAAACGTCCCGTTCGTCAACGGCTTCGAGGGATGGGCGCAGATTCTCGCCCATCAGTTCACCTTGCCCGGCTTGTAATGCTTTGAGAGCTCATCAAGAACGCCCTTGCTGTAAAACATTTGATGTCCACCCTTCGGATTTCGAGGATTGAGTAAACGCATCCTTGCAATGTTGGGGTTTTTCTTGAGTTCGCGCATTACATTGTTGAAATGTGCGTTCTGCACGAAGTCAGAAAACCTCTCCCTAGCTGCCTTCACAACATCGTAGTAGGAGTCGGTGAAAATGTCGTTGAAGATGCTTTCTTCGCTCAGGCGAATCAGCTTCGCCGATGGGTCATTCGTCAGATTCGCGGAGGAGATGACATTGTAAACAGCAATCGCGTTCCCTTGAGGCAGGGCGTTGTTAATGGCGGCTGTCAGGTCAGCATTTTTGATGCGTGATTCGTTGACCAGTCCAATCGAATAGTTCACGATGATGGAATCATCGATTCCTTGTTTCTGGAGAGATTCTGAGCTTTTCTTTATCGATTCGAGAAACGCTTTGACCTCAGCGGAGCATTCCTTTGCTGCCGACTGATTGGAAAGGAAATCGAGGGGCGACATCGGCTTGGTGAAGCCGATGGGCAGCAAAATAAGATTGGCCATCTCGTATAGCTTTTCGCCGAAATGCTTATCCATGAACTCGCTGAAGAAGAACACAGAAGCTTTTAAGAGTCCGAGAACAACAATTCCCAAGTCATCCTGATAGAAATGCGCAACCTTGTTTCGATACTCGTACAGAATTTCAAGGTTGTGCCTCTGTGGCTCGAAGGACTTTCCTAAATTGCTGGAAACACACGCAAGACACTCAAGGAAGGGTTTTGTAGTCCCATCGTTCTTAATCAGCCGCACCGATTTTAGTTCCTCCGCAATATATGCCTTTAATGCCAGTTCCCAGGCATTGATGGCGAGCAGGGTGCACACCTCGTACCTATATTCAAAGATCGGTTTATTATGAATCTCGACAGCGGCGAACATTGCAGAGCGAGCGTTTGAAACCAAGGCTTTTTCGAGACTCGCTTTTGCCACTTTGGTTGCGGACGCGCTGGCCATTCCATTCCTCCGTCTTACTCGGGGGAAGTCTACATCGCTGACGCCCTTGCGAACTGCCTCTTAGCGTCGCCCGGCAAATGCGGGTCGCGCATCCGCGTTTGGATGTTATCACGGTACTGTAGCAGGCACTTATCGGTTGTAGAACCCAAATAATAGGCCCGCCCTCCCGGGTGGCCTTCGCTCTTATCGAAGGCCGCCCACGGATGAAGTGAGCGGCGCAGGTCGCGGATGGATCAGCGCTGTTCGATTACGCGCTGCTTGATGGCGAAGCGGAGGAGTTCGGAATTGTTGGCGAGGCTGAAGTCTTGCATGATGCGGTATTTGTGGAAGGCGACGGTGCGGGTGGCGACGTTGAGGATGGCGGCGGCTTCTTTCATGGTGTGGCCTTCGGCGAGGAGCTGCAGGACTTCGCGCTGGCGTGGGGTCAGTGCGCGGCCAATTTCCATGGAGCGCGGTTCGCGAGCGGACAGTTGATCCAAAACATCCTGCAACGCGGGAGTGATGTACTTGCGGCCGTGGAGGACTTCGCGGATGGCTTTCACCAGCTCCGAGCCCGCGGACTTTTTCAGCAGGAAGCCGGAAGCCCAGGTGCGCAGCGTCTCGGCGGCGATTTCGGCGTCTTCGTTCATGGTGAGGACGATGATTTTTATGGCAGGGTTGGCAGCTTTCAGCTGCTCGCTGGCATCGAAGCCGTTCAACAAGGGCATGTTCAAGTCCACCAGAGCGACATCAGGCTTTAAAGCCACGGCTTCGCGAAGCAGGGAACGCCCATCGGCGACAACGGCGACAACCTCGAATTCAGGTTCGAGGAGGCGCTTGATAGCTTCCGCGACGAGGGTGTGGTCGTCAGCAAGCAGAATGCGTGCTTTGCCCACTCGAAGAACCTCCAAAACGAACTGCCCCGGGGAAACAGCAGGACCGACAACTTGCCAAAAGGATACAGCAAAGGCTTTGAGTTAAGAAGGAGAACCAAAGGTGCAGGAATTGGCTGTCTGGTGGGGATGTGCTTGCTTTCGAGCAACCCAGCGCGGCCCAGAAATTCTCCGCCCAAGAATTTCTGAACGCATTCTGCTCCGCCAGGAAAAGAACGAAACGAGAATACTAACCACGCGGGCTGCTCGAAAGTAAGCACATCCGGAGGCGAGAGGAGATGAGCAACATCCTTGGAAAAAACAGGAACAACGCCTCAAGAACGCGGACATAATGAGTGATTTCTGAGGACTTGGGAACTGTCAATAGTTACAGTATTCGGAAGAATCTTGAGATTTTCACAAAAGTAGTATCGCGGACTGCCTGGCCAAGAAGGAGGTTAAGTGTTGTTAATTCAGTGAGATGGCCGGATATTGGTGAGTGCGGGGAATCCGTTTCCGACAAAGGAAGCTGGTGGCAATTCTTAAATCTAACCCAAGTTACTGTTAGGGTAACGCTCGAGGCGATATCCCGAGCGTTTCAATCTGCCGCGGTGGCGGCCACGGCTTCTTCAGCTTGCAGCCTGGGGCGCTTGATGTCCCAAGCGAGGCCCAGCGTCTTGAGGGCATAAATGCCGTACCAGTTGACGTCGACCTCGTACCAGGCGTGGCCGTGGCGGGCGGCCTGAGGCTCGGCATGGTGATTGTTGTGCCAGCCTTCGCCGAAGGTGAGGATCGCTACCCAGAAGCTGTTGGTGGAGGTGTCGCCGGTTTCGTAGCGCTGGGAGCCCCACATGTGGGTGGCGGAGTTCACCAGCCAAGTGGCATGGAGACTGACGACGGTGCGCATGAAAACTCCCCAGAAAAGCCAGGGCCAGCCGCCAATGGCGTAGAAAACCACGGCAATTACGACGGAGGGGATGACGTGCCACTTGCTGATCCAGAGGTGGAACTTGTCTTTGCGAAGGTCCGGTACATAAGGGAGGAGTTCGGATCGATCCTGATGCATGGCCCGACCAGTGAGAATCCAACCCATATGCGACCAGATTCCGCCGTCGCGCGGAGAGTGGGGATCGCCTTCCTTGTCCGTATTCTGGTGGTGCATGCGATGAGTGGCGACCCAGGAGATTGGGCCTCCTTCTATGGCCAGCGTGCCGCAAGTGGTGAGGAAGTATTCGACGAATTTCGGAGTTTTGTAACCACGATGGGTGAGCAGGCGATGATAACCCATGCCAATGCCCAGGCTGCCGGCAATCCACCACATGAAGATAGCGAGAATCAGGGCTTGCCAGGTGAAGAAGAAAAGGGCGCCAATCGCGCCGAGATGCAGACCGATCATGACGGAGGTGACGCCCCAATTTACAGGCTGATGAAAGGTGCGGTCATTTTCGATGAGAGTGCGGATGCTCATATGCAAACCCAACTCTATCATTAAGGGATTTGGTTTCGCAGTACAATGAGGGACAGGTTGTAGTGCTGCACACATGGCCGGAGGGCGGGCGAAAATAGTTGTGGCCAAAAGGGTAACTTGTGGTACTATGTAGATGCGTTTGTTGCTCTTGTAACACCTTTAGATTCGATCTTAGAGGGGCTGCGAGTACAAACTCGCGGCCTTTTTTGCTTTACGGCTGGAGGCAGTCGAGAAGCAGCAAATAGTTTAAACACAGAATAGGAAACACAGTGAAAGAACAAGGAACAGTGAAGTGGTTCAATGCCAGCAAGGGATATGGCTTCATTCAGCGCCAGTCCGGGGAAGATGTATTCGTGCACTTCTCCGCGATCCAGGGAGACGGCTACAAGTCGTTGAACGAGGGTCAGGCCGTTGAGTTCGAGGTCACCAAGGGCCCCAAGGGTCTGCAGGCTGCGAACGTAACTAGCCTCTAGTCTGATAGGGCGAGCCGGGCGTCAAGCCGGCTCGCCCTTATTTTTTTGTTCGAAGGATTTTGCCCGCCTTATTTCTGTCCATAGCTACGCACTTCTCACCACAGGTCTTAAATTTCGCGTGGTCAATGCCCGCGCCCACCCATGTCGTTCTGAGGCTATCCGATGAGGATAGCCGAAGAATCCCGATCAACTGAGTGAATCTCTAACTATCAGTTGAGGTCCTTCGGCCCGCAACCCCGCGGGCCTCAGGATGGCACGTGGTGTACGACAGTGAAGTGATGATGGCACGTCACTGCAACAACTGGAATTTTCTGCCCGCTTCCGATACGCTTGCGCCTCATCCGGGGCCTCCGGACGGGGTGAAGATGCAGCCCACAAACGTCGATCCCTCGCTTTACAACCAGGATCTCGCGCCAATTCCGCAGGAGAAACGTTCCTGGGGCACGTACAACTACGCGTCGCTTTGGGTGGCGATGAGCGTTTGCATTCCGACGTACATGCTGGCGTCGGGATTGATCACCGGAGGCATGAACTGGTATCAGGCGGTCGGGACGATTTTGCTGGGGAATTTGATTGTGCTAATCCCGATGCTGCTGAATGCACATGCGGGCACGCGTTATGGAATTCCTTTTCCGGTGTTTGTGCGGGCTTCGTTTGGGGTTCGCGGGGCGAACGTGCCGGCGGTGCTGCGCGCGCTGGTGGCTTGCGGCTGGTTTGGCATCCAGTCGTGGATTGGAGGACAAGCTATTTATTCGATGCTCCGGATTGTCTGGCCCGGGGCGGGGAATTTCCCGGGCGCGCATTGGGTGTGCTTTTTCTTTTTCTGGGCGATCAATATGTTTGTGGTCTGGAAGGGAATCGAGACAATCAAATTTCTTGAGGGGATTGGCGCTCCGTTCATGTTGATTGTCGGGCTCTTGTTGCTTGGCTGGATTACGCGGAAGGCCGGAGGGTTTGGGCCTGTGCTCCATACGGAGAGCAAGTTCCATTCAAACGGGGAGTTCCTGCGGTTTTTTATACCGGCGCTGACGGGCATGGTGGGGTTCTGGTCCACCGTGGCGTTGAACATTCCGGATTTCACGCGCTACGCAAAATCGCAGAAGGCGCAAATGGTGGGGCAGGCTCTGGGGCTGCCGACGGCGATGACGCTTTACGCGTTCATCGGGGTGGCGGTGACGTCGGCGTCGGCGGTTTTGTTTGGGGCGCCGATTTGGGATCCGGTTGTTTTGCTCGGGAAATTCAATCAGCCGCTGGTGGCGTTTGTGGCGTTGATCGCGCTGATGGTCGCTACGTTAAACACGAATGTGGCGGCGAACGTAGTTTCGCCTTCGAACGATTTTTCCAACCTGCGGCCCAGCCTGATTTCGTTTCGTACAGGGGGGCTGATCACGGGAATCGCCGGCATCTTGATGATGCCGTGGAAGCTGATGACGGATTTCAGTTCGTACATTTTTGGCTGGCTGGTGGGATGTTCCGCACTGCTGGGGCCGATCGCGGGAATCATGATCTTCGACTACTATCTGGTGCGCGAGCGGCAATTGGTGCTCGAAGACCTCTATAGGCGTCGAGGGGCATACGAATACAAGGGCGGCTTTAATGGAAAGGCCTTGCTTGCACTTGCAATTGGCGTGGCGGTGGCCCTGGCGGGTTTGCTGATTCCTTCTGTGCGTTGGCTGTATGATTATGCGTGGTTCGTGGGGTTTTTTGTGTCGGGGGGAATTTATTACCTTTTGATGCGGAAAACCCGTTAGCGAACTCGCGAATCAAATGGAAGAAAAAGAAGATTGAAACAATGCGGGCGCGGTTTTAACCTTCCTTCATCCCGTTTCACCTGAAAGAAGTGCGGATTTCATGAGTCGTCGGGAGGGTGTCTTGAACGAAAAGGCGATAGCGGCAGCAGGCCAGGAGGCGTTGGCGGAGGCTTTGCCGCCACTGACGCGGAACGAGGCGCTGGTTGAATCGACGCGCTGCCTGATGTGCTATGACGCACCTTGCACACATGCGTGCCCGACGCACATCGATATTCCGAAATTCATCAAGAAGATTTCGACGGGCAATTTATTGGGCTCGGCGCGAACAATTCTGGAGTCGAATCTTCTGGGGGCCACCTGCGCGCGAGTTTGCCCGGTGCAGGAATTATGTGAAGGCGCGTGCGTGCTGGGCGCGGAGCATAAACCGATCGCGATCGGGCGGCTGCAGCGGTATGCCATGGATTTTTGCTACGCCAGGGGAATCGACGTCTTTTTGACGGCGAAGACCAGCGGCAAAAGGATAGCAGTGGTGGGAGCCGGTCCCGCGGGTCTTTCCTGCGCCGGAGAACTGGCCAAAAAAGGGCACGATGTAACGCTGTTTGAAAAGCGCGATCTCGCCGGCGGACTCTCGACCTTCGGGATTATTGGTCTGCGCGAACCTGTGGTCATTTCGCTGGCCGAAGTGGAGATGATTCAGCGACTGGGCGTGCGGATTGAAACGCGCCGCGAAATCGGCCAGGATTTGGCGCTTGCTGAATTGCAGGCAAGATTCGAAGCGATTTTTCTCAGCCTGGGGTTGGGCGCGACGCCAAATCTGGGAATTCCCGGTGAAGAGCAGGTGATCGACGGGCTCGAATACATTGAGGAGAGCAAGTTGAACGGCCACAACCTGAAAATTGGGCGGAACGTGGTCGTGATCGGGGCTGGGAACACGGCCATCGACTGCGCGACGATTGCGAAGCGATGCGGCGCGGAGCACGTCACCATGTTGTACCGCCGGACCGCAAGCGAGATGACGGCGTATCCGCACGAATATGACTTCATCAAGAAAGAGGGCGTGCGGTTTGAGTTTCTGGCCCAGCCGGTGGGGATTCGCGTGGAAAAGGGAATTGTGGAAGGCGTCGAGTGCGTGCGAATGAGTTTGGGGCAGAAAGACGCGTCGGGCCGGCCCGCGCCGCGGCCGGTGGAAGGATCGCACTTCGTGATAGCGGCCGACCATGTTGTGAAAGCGATTGGACAGGAGAAAGCTTCGCTGGCCGCTCGGCTGAATCTGAAAAGACAAAAGGGATATATTCAAGTGGATGAAAAGTTCCAGACCAGTTTGCCCGGAGTCTATGCGGGCGGCGATTGCATTCGCTGGAATGGGGCTGCGTCCACGGTGATGGCGGTGCAGGACGGAAAGCTGGCGGCGCGGGCGATACACGAAAGGCTGGTGGGGCATGGCTGATTTGCGGATAAATTTTGCGGGGATTCGATCGCCCAATCCGTTCTGGCTGGCTTCGGCGCCGCCGTCGAACTCCGGGATGCAAGTGCACCGCGCATTTGAAGCGGGCTGGGGAGGCGCGGTGTGGAAGACGATTGGCGCGCCGGTGTTGAATGTGTCCAACCGTTATGGGGCGTGGCACTTCGGCGGGCAGAAGATGCTGGCAATTAACAACGTCGAGCTGATTTCGGATCGTCCCCTGGAATTAAACCTGCGTGAGATCGCGGAAGTGAAGCGGGCGTGGCCGGACCGCGCGGTGATCGTATCGGCGATGGTGGAATCGAAGCCGGAAGTCTGGCACGACATCATCAAAAAAATTCAGGATACCGGCGCGGACGGAATCGAACTGAATTACGGATGCCCACACGGCATGAGCGAGCGCGGGATGGGAAGCGCGGTTGGGCAGGTTCCGGAATATTGCGAGCAGATTACCGGCTGGGTGATGCAAGTGGCGAAAATTCCGGTGATCGTTAAGCTGACGCCCAACATTTCGAACATTGTGATGCCGGCACGTGCGGCGGTGGCTGCCGGGGCGGACGCGTTGTCGTTGATTAACACGATCAATTCGATTATTGGAGTGGATCTGGATACGTTGGAGATCGTTCCCAACATCGGCGGAAAAGGCGGGCACGGAGGGTATGCGGGACCCGCGGTGAAGCCGATTGCGCTGAACATGCTGTCTGCGCTGGGGACTGATGAGCTGGTATCGGAATCGAATCTGCCGATTTCGGGGATGGGCGGAATCTCCACGTGGTCGGACGCCGCGGAGTTTTTGCTACTGGGCGCCGGCAGCCTGCAAGTCTGCACCGCGGTGATGCATTACGGGTTTCGCATTATTGAGGACTTATGTGACGGGCTTTCCAACTGGATGGATGAAAAAGGATTCAAAACTATCACCGATGTAGTTGGAAAAAGCGTACACCGGGTTTCCGATTTCAAGAATTTTGACCTGTCGTTCAAGGCGGTGGCGAGAATCGATCAGCAGAAATGCATTCGCTGCAACCTCTGCTATGTGGCGTGCAACGATACCGCGCACCAGTGCATTGACCTGGTCGCGAAGGACGGAAGCATCGTGGCGCCGGGCAGTTACGACGTGCGCTCGAACGGGAAAGAGGAAGCGGTGAATATGCGCCCGAGCGTGCTCGTGCGCGAAGCGGATTGCGTCGGCTGTCGATTGTGCTTCAATGTATGCCCGGTCGACACCTGCATCAGCATGGTGGAGGAGCCGTCCGGCCGCCCGCCGGTGACCTGGGACGAAATAACGCAGAAACAGCCGGAAGTCACCGAAGATTGGGAAAAGATGAAGGCGTACCGGGAAAAAATGGGCATTCACATTCACTGAGAGCGGGGGAGTGTTCGATGGCTTTGCTGATCAAGAATGGTGAAATCGTCACCGTCGGGGCGCGGGAGCGCGCGGATATCTTTGTGGAGGACGAGACGATCACCCGGATTGGCAGGAATCTGGATGTGCCTCCCGGAACGGAGACGATCGATGCCAGCGGCAAGCTGATTTTTCCAGGCTTTATTGACCCGCATGTTCATATCTACTTGCCGTTCATGGCAACGTTCGCGAAGGACACCCACGAAACGGGAAGCATCGCGGCGTTAATCGGGGGAACGACGACGTACATTGAAATGTGCTGTCCGAACCGCAACGATGACGCGCTGAAGGGTTACGAGCTTTGGAAATCGAAGGCGGAAGGGAAGAGCGCCTGCGATTATGCCTTCCACATGTCCGTCACGAAATTTGTGAAGGAGACGCCGGGCCAGTTGCGCGAGGTCGTGGCTGACGGAACCTCTTCGTTCAAGATTTTTCTCTCTTACAAGAATTTCTTTGGCGTAACCGACGAAGAGATGTATCAGACCATGCGGTTGGCGCGGCAATTGGGCGTGATCGTCACGGCCCATTGCGAGAATGCGGAATTGGTGGCGCAATTGCAGCAGAAATTGCTGGCCGAGGGAAAAACCGGGCCGGAGTGGCACGAGCCGAGCCGGCCGGAATCGGTGGAAGCGGAGGGGACGGGGCGATTCGCGACGTTCCTGGAGAACACGAAGGCGACGGGGTATGTGGTGCATCTATCGTGCGAACCGGCGCTGAAGGTGGCGCTGGCGGCGAAGGAGCGGGGAGTAAAGTTGTACATTGAATCCGTGATTCCTCATTTCCTGTTGGATAAGACCTGCGCGGAGAAACCCGGAGTGGAAGGCATGAAGCATGTGATGTCGCCCCCGCTGCGGGCGAAGAAAAATCTGGGCGTGTTGTGGAGCGCGCTGGATCGTGGATTGATTGATACTGTCGGCACGGATCATTGTCCGTTCGACACGGAGCAAAAACTTCTGGGCAAGGACGCGTTCACCAATATTCCGAATGGCATTCCTGGAATCGAAGATCGCGTGAATCTGCTTTACACATACGGAGTGAAGCGCGGGCGGCTGGAGATCGAACGGTTTGTGGATGCGGCGAGCACGCGCCCGGCGAAGCTTTTTGGGCTGTATCCGCGAAAGGGAACGATTGCGATTGGGAGCGACGCGGACCTTGTGATCTACGATCCCGATTATCAAGGCGTGATTTCGGCGAAAGCGCATCACGTCAACAACGATTACAGCGGGTTCGAAGGAATGGTGATTGAGGGGCGGCCTTCCGTGGTTACGGTGCGGGGCAAGGTTCAGGTGCGCGACGGAAAGTTTGTCGGTGAGCGGGGCCGCGGGCGTATGCTGAAACGGGAGCCGAGCTACTTCTAAACGAGACGCATCATGAGCCTGAATCCCAAGCGAACCGTTACCGAATTGAAGGAACTTCGCGAGCTGACCGCTGATGAGAATGGGGCGCAGCGGCTGGCGTGGACTGACGTGTGGCAAAAAGCACGAAAATGGTTCGCCACGAAACTTGTAGGGCTGCCCATTGAACATCATTATGACGCCGCCGGAAATAACTGGGTGACACTGCGCGGTGCTTCCGAGAAAACATTGCTGATCGGCGGGCATCTGGATTCGGTCCCGAACGGCGGATGGCTTGACGGAAGCTTGAACGTGCTTGCCGGTCTTGAGGTGCTTCGGCGATTCGCGACGGAATTCAAGGGCAAGCCGCTGCTTACGATTCGGCTGGTGGATTGGGCCGATGAAGAGGGCGCGCGATTCGGGCGTAGCCTGCTGGGTTCCTCCGCGTTTGCCGGAACGCACAGCATTTCCGCCGACCGGGTGCGCACCGATAAAGATGGTGTAACGATGGAGGACGCATTGCGGCGATGCGGCGTCCACATGGATCATTTTCCGGAGGCGGGAAAAGAACGCGCGAACGCGGCGGCCTACATTGAGTTGCACATCGAGCAGGGGCCTGTGCTGGAAAAATTGGGGTTGCCGCTGGGAGTGGTGCTGGGCACCAAGGGAGTTGAGCGCCACGCGATAACGTTTCACGGGCAGGAGGCGCACTCTGGCGCCACGCCGATGAAGCAACGGCGAGACGCGCTGGCCGCAGCCGCGAAGCTGGCTTTGGAGATCCGAAACATTGCGGGCAAGCATGTGGATGCGGTTTGCACAATGGGCAGCCTGAAAACGTTTCCGGGAATTGTCACGGCGGTTGTCGGGCGATGCGAGGCCACACTGGATCAGCGCGACCTGGATGCCAAGGTGCTCGAGCAGATGTACCGCGAGGCGCAAGAGGCCAGCAAACGATTTGCGAGCGAGGAAAATTGCACGGTGGAATGGTCGCGGATCTGGAACATCGAGCCAATCCGCTTTCACGCGCATCTGATCGAGCTTTGCGAGCAGGCGGTCCGCGAAACTTCCGGCAGCTCGCACCGGCTTCCTTCGGGTCCCCTGCACGATGCGGCGGAGGTCTCGCGCGCGGGCATTCCGACGGTTATGATGTTTGTGCAGTCCCTGGGCGGCATTAGCCACAACAAGATTGAAGACACCAGGGAAGAACATCTGGAAATGTCGGTGGTTGCTCTGGACCGGCTGGCGGCAAAAACGGTGGATTGGATTTTGAAAGCAAACTGACTGGATTGGGAAGGGAAATCGAGCATGGACGCCAAATCGCTGAGAGTAGTTCAAGAAAATCGCGACTACACGATGTTTTCGTGGTCGGTGCAGGGCGCCTCGAATCCGATTCACATGAAGCGCGGGCAGGGCGTCTGGTTCTGGGATGGCGATGATCAGCGCTGGCTGGATTTCAGTTCGCAACTGATCAATCTCAATGTTGGCCACCAGCATCCGAAAATGCTGGAGGCGATCAAAAAGCAGGTGGATGAGCTTTGCTTTGCGGGGCCGAGTTTCGCCACGGAGCCGCGCGGAGCGCTCGGCAAAAAACTATCCGAAGTGACCGGATTGGCCAAGACGTTCTTCACCCTCGGCGGCTCCGAGGCTAATGAAAACGCCATCAAAATGGCGCGGCTGGTCACTGGCCGGGACAAAATTATTACGCGGTACCGCAGCTATCACGGGGCCACGATGGGTTCGATGACTGCATCTGGCGATCCGCGGCGCTGGGCTGTCGAGCCAGGGATTCCCGGCATCGTTCGCGTGTTCGATCCTTATTGTTATCGCTGCCCATTTGGGCAGAAGGTGGAGACGTGCCATCGCGAGTGCGTCAGCCATATTGAGGAAGTGATTCAGATGGAAGGGCCGCACACGATTGCTGCAATCATGGTCGAAGGCATCACGGGTTCGAACGGCCTGCTGGTTCCTCCGGACGACTATTATCCGAAGCTTCGGGCGCTTTGCGACAAATACGGCATCCTGCTGATCGACGATGAAGTGATGGCCGGATTCGGGCGCACCGGAAAATGGCTGGCCACGCAGCACTTTGGCATCAAGCCGGACATAGTCTCTTGCGCAAAAGGCCTGACGAGCGGGTATATGCCGCTTGGCGCGGTGATCGTTTCCGATAAAATTGCGAACTATTTCGAGACCAACATGCTGTGGGGCGGCCTGACATATAGCGGCCACCCGGTATGCTGCGCGGCCGCGGTGGCCAACCTGCAGATCTACGAAGAAGAAAAGCTATTTGAAAATGTGGAGAAGCAGGGACGGTATCTCGCTTCACGCCTCGAAGCGATGAAGAAGAAATTTGCTTGCGTAGGGGACGTCCGCTACAAAGGCTTGTTCAGCGTCCTGGAACTTGTGAAAGACAAAACGACGCGCGAGCCGCTTGCTCCTTTTAACGGAACGAGTCCGGAGATGGGAAAGCTTGCAGCGCATTTGAAGTCGCGGCACTTGTATGCATTCAGCCGGTTCAACATGCTGTGGGTGTGCCCGCCTCTCGTCATCAACGAAGAGGAACTTCGCCACGGACTCGACATCGTGGAGTCGGCGCTGCAAATAGTGGACGCGTCGATGGGCAAGGCCAGCGTGGCGCAGGCAGGCGAACCTGTGACTGCAAGATAATTAGGGGAGCACGATGTCTTGATCGCAGGAGCCGTCGCCAAACGCCCACGCCGCGATTAAATCAGCAGCACGACGCGGAATCGCCGCGAGTTTGGTTCAGCCTGCGCTCGACCAATTGGATTGGCGCACACTTCTGAGCATGGGCATCCGGCGCAGCGCAACTCTTGCGTGAAACATTCGTGCTTTGGCTGCGGCTATTGAAATTCCCAATATTTGGGCGGTTTCCTTGACCGAGAATCCGCCCAACTGATGGACCTCCACGACTTTTCTGCTGCGGGGCCGCAATCGGCCGATCGCCGCGCCGACAATCTCTCTCCGTTCGTGAAGGCGGTAATTCTCTTCGGGGTTAGGCGCCCGATCCTGGATCTCAAAACGTGGCATCGACTCCGAAGCCGGATTAGGTTCATCCATAGGGATTTCGCGTATTCCACGTTTCTTGCGCAGTTGGCCCAGCGCCGAGTTGATGGCGATGCGCGTGAGCCAGGTGGCAAATCTCGAACGCTCATCGAAATTAGTGAGATGGATGAAAGCGCTCATGAAGGAGTCCTGAACGGCGTCTTCCGCGTCCTCCTTGTTGTGGGTAATCCGAAACGTCACACGGAGAATCATTTCGGCGTGGCGCTCGCAAAGGACCCCGAAGGCCGCTCCATGGCCATTTTTCGCGGCCGCGATGAGTTTTCCTTCGCTCCAATGTTCAAGGTCAACCGCCGTGCTCGCTGCGTTCCCCTTGCCCCGACACGCGTCAAACGATTCCATTCTCATCGCCCGCTCCTTGAGCCAGGTTGTGGCTCCTACGCACTCGTGATTTAATCCCTCGCCTGTCCCATCCACTTCCGTATCTACCGCGGGAAATTTCCGATTCGCACGCCACCGGCTTGGCAACCCGCGAGATGCTCGGCTGCGAACCGACGGTTAGCAAGAGAACCGTGAATTCTTGGCGCACCGAATTTTCGAGCTTCAAAGTCAGGGGCTATGTTGTCAGGCCTTGGTTCCGTTACCTGAGTGCGTCACCCCAAACCAATAAGCCACACTCAGGGACAACCATTGCAACGGCACGGCCATTCGCAACTTGTTGAAAGGACAGCATTAGTGTGGGGATGGGGGTCGCGAAAATTCGGGACGTGACGAATACTCGACACTCTGCCGACACTCTACTGCGGTTCAGGTGGGCAGTTATGCTTGCGGATTTTCAACGGCTTGATTTTCGAATCCGGGATCGAGCGCGGAATTCCAAGCCTGGCAGCCGCTCCGTTTAGCCCGGTAAATTGTTCCCGGAAGCTGCCAGAGCCGCCTCGATCATTCGCATTTGCTGAATCTGCATGGTTGCGGTCCGCCGGGTTGGGCTTCAGTTTTATTTTTTGTCGAAAAGATCCACCTACCAAATTGTGGACGGCGCTTCCTGAATTTATAGCGACCTGTAATTGTTCACCAACTTCTTGTTTCGAAACCCAGGACGAATTTCATCATGTCCGAAACGCAAGAAACCGACATAAGCGACGGCAAAATAGCAGTCCAACGCGTGGTGCGAATAGTTTTCGAAAAAAATCTTTCAGCGCGCGCGTAACTTCCTATTAACATCCGCCATCTAAGTCGTCGGGTGTATCAACAAAATTCTTTCTACAGATCCCGGGGAGAGCGGAACCACCGAATTCCGAAACAAATAAATACTAATAAGCAGTAATTGGACATCTCGTTGGCGAGGTGAGCGGCTTGGCTTGGCAAAAACCGCTTCGGGTCGCGCGGAACAGGGATTCAAGGAACTTGTTTGCCGGATTTGAGCGGCGGGTTCGCCCAGGACTCAATGCCAATCAAAAAGAGGCGACGCGAATAAAATCGGCGGCGCTTCGGCAGTGCAGGAAGTCCATGCGATCGCATTATGAATTTCATCGCATAGGTTCAAGACCAACCAAGGGAGAAAGCAAGAATGAAGTTCAGATCGATAGCTGCAGTTGTGTTTGGAGTGTTTTTCATCCTCATCTCGAGCGCTCGGGCCGACGAAAGAGCCACCCAGGAAGTCGCGGTGCAGGGCACGGGGTTTTTCACCAAGGACTCGAACAGCAATGTTGTGAATCAGCACACCACCAACTCCGGTGGACTCCTCGTAAGCTACCGCCATCATTTTAATAGCTGGTTCGCAGCAGATGTAAGTTATGGCTGGACTCGGGATACCCAACAAAATAATTCAGCCGGCGGCTCACTGAGCGTGCAATCGAACGTGCATCAGGCCACGGTTGCCGGAGTCGTGAGTCTTCCCTGGAGGCCGGCGCGACTGAACCCCTACCTACTTGCGGGCACGGGTGCATTGGAGTTTGCCCCGACGCAGAGTGCGGGAGCGACCGTGCCTGGAGCGGGGAATCAGGCGAAAGCCACCTTTGTCTATGGTGGCGGCGTTGACTACGATTTCACCAAGCACATATCGTTCCGGATGGAGTATCGCGGGTTCGTTTACGGGCGTCCCGATTACTCCGTGAATGCATTGCGCACCGGCCTGACAACGAACACCGCCCAGCCATCGGCTGGCGTGGTCTACCGCTTCTAATTTCGACGAAAAAGAAGCCGCTTGAACATCTAGCGCTGCGCGAAATTGGCGTAGCGCTGGATGATTTTTTCAGTTTCGCAAGAATCGGATCAATGGGGGGCTATTCGGAGCGAGGCGGCCCTATCGCGTTTTGAAGTTTCTGAAATTCCTGCATTTCGTGTTGCGCTCGCGCGGTCTTGCCCTGTTTCCGATAGAGCCCGGCAAGCCCAAAATGTGCCTGTGCTGCAAGCGCGGTATTTGTTTCGAGTTCAATAACCTGTAACCACGCCTTTTCGGCGGTGGCGCTATCTCCGTCCAGCGAGGCGGCTTTGCCCAGCGAGTAGAGGGTCTCCGGCATATCGGGTTTCAAGTCATTCGCTCGCTTCAATTCCGGTAGCGCGTCGCCGGCTTTCCCTTGCTGAAGCAGCGCCCCACCCAGACGATAAGCGGCCTCGGCGTTGCCCGGCCGCAGTTTGCACTCTGAGCGAAACTCCGTTTCGGCCTTGGGCCATTGGGCGGAATTTGCATAGACCTGGCCGAGTTCGAGGTGAAGCCCCGGCAGGTCGGGCCGCAGGCGCAGCGACTCCAGATATTCCTTTTCGGCTTGCGGCATTTGGCGGAGGACAAAATAATTTTCCGCAAGCGCCTGGTGAGCGCGCGCAGAATCCGGATGCGCGGCCAGCAAATTATCAATGGCGCTCTTGGAGAGTAAACCGCTTGCGTGGCCGAGGTAATACAGCAGATCCGGATCGCCGGGACGCTGTGCGAGCGCGGCAGTGAAATTTGAAACAGCTTCCGTCAACTGGCCGGTCTCAATCTGCGCGATTCCCAGCGCGTCCAAAGCACCAACGCGCTGCAGGTGCGGAATTGCCTCCGCCGAAAAACCTTGCGCCAAAAGCGCATAACCCAGGAACTGGTGGGCGACCGGGAGATCGGGGGTGAGTTCCAACGCGCGTTTCAAGGGAGCGATTGCCGCGCCATAGTTGTGGTTTTCCATGTAGGCGGCGCCGAGATTCACGAATGCCTCCGCCAAGTTTGGGTCGCTTTCCGTGGCCTTCCGAAACTCCGTAATCTCCATCTCGACCTGGTGCTGCCTGCGCGCCTCAAGGCCCGCTTGCAGATGTTGCATCGCCTCGGGCGATGCGGCCTGGCCTGCAAACCACGCGAACAAAAATAGGTGAATCATGAGCGCTCCGGTTCGCGGATGGAAAGGAATTGGTCGGCGCGAACGTCGTTTAGAATTTGCTTCACCCCCGAAGGCCAGAGAATTTCAACGGTGGCTTTCTCCGAGGATCCCAGTCCGAAATGTACGCGTTTGTCGTTGGCGCAGAGGTAGCTTCCGGCAGAAGTCGCGACGCGCGTCTGGCCATTGACGGTTACACGGGCGCCGTAGCCGTCCCGATTGCTGCGGATTCCCTGCAGCGAAATGGTCAGCCAGTGATTTGTTCCGCCAGTGCGGTTGAGCAGGAGAACCGGAGGGCCGCCGAGACAAGAAATTACGGCATCCATGCAGCCGTCGTTGTTGATATCGCCAAAGGCCACTCCGCGGGCGGCGAGTGGCTTGGCAACGCCGGAATCGACGCGCTCGAAATGTCCATTGTGATTCAGAGCGAGCAACGGGAGTTCCCTGTAGCGCAGGGACGCATCAATGTCTTGGACGTTGTCCAGCACATGGCCCTGTGCGACGAACAGATCCTTCCAGCCGTCATTGTCGAAATCTTCCAGGCCCACGCCCCAGCCGGAACTCATTGAGGTCATGGCGCCGAGGCCGGCTTCCAGGCTGGCGTAGTTGAAATTGCCGGCTCCCTCGTTGTGATAGAGGCTGTAAATTTCGCGCGGCAAAACCGTGACGAGTATGTCCGGGCGGCCATCATTATCGTAATCCTGAAAAACGGTGCCCATTCCGGACATGCCTTTTCCGTCGGCAGTGAAAGCCACGCCGGCCTCCAGCGCACATTCCGTAAATGTGCCGTTACCGTTGTTGTGGAATAGATATTGCTGCATGCCATCGTTGGACACAAAAATGTCGGTGAAACCGTCTCCGTCGTAGTCCGCAAAGGCTGCACCGAGGGCGCGGCCTTTCTTGGCGGCCAGGCCCGAGCGTTCGGTGACGTCCTCAAAGGTGCCATCGCCGCGATTGTGAAAGAGGAGGCAGGTTGTCGCCGGGAAAGCGTTCGGCGGGCAGTAGGTATGCCAGTCGCCTCCGCAAATTTTGTTGTGGTCGGCGTCCCAGTCCATGTAGCGGGTCACGAAGAGGTCAAGCTTTCCATCGTTGTCGTAATCAAAGAAGCCGGCGGAAACAGACCAGCCTCCGCCCGCCACGCCTGCTTTCGCGGTCACGTCCGTGAACGTGCCGTCGCCATTGTTGTGGTAGAGGACATTTTTGCCGTAACTCGTAATGTAGAGATCGGGATTCCCATCGTTGTCGTAGTCGCCCACCGCAACGCCCATCCCGTAATTTCCATTCCCGGCATTAGACAAGCCAGCGGCCTGCGTGACGTCCAGAAAGCTGCCGTCTCGATTCTGGCGATAGAGGCGATTCCAATAGCGGGGATTGTTGCGCTCGAAATCTTCCGGACGGTGGAGGGATTCGGTGATCCGGCCGCCGTTCATGAGGAAAATATCGAGGAGGCCGTCGTTGTTGTAATCGAACAACGCGACGCCGCCCGGCATGGTCTCAATCAGGAATTTCCGTGGAGTGGGAGAATTCTGCAAAAGAAAATCGATGCCGCGCAGTGGCTTTAGTTCGAAAATCGGACCCACGGCGGCCATCGCCGCGAAATTGAGAAAATTACGCCGCGTAAGTTGTCGGCGATGCATCTCGTTGGCTGGCTCCTTGGACCCGTAATGACGGCGAGACGGCAATGTGCATTGTATTTTACTGTGAGGGAATAGGCTAACACGAAGCAGCGGCAGGGAAGTCCGGCAGCGTGTAATAGAAGCGGTGGACCCATTTCATTCGGAAAAAAGGAAGCCCGGTATGGATGCCTCCTCAGCATCCATGCCGGGCGTTCCCGGGGTGGTGGTTAGAATATGAATTTCAATCCGAACTGGATCAAGCGTGGGTTGGTGCCGGCGGCGGTGCTGGTAACCACGCCAAAGTTTGCAGCTCCAACGCTGGTGTTGGGCGGCGCAAACTGCGTGCGGTTGAAGAGGTTAAAGAACTCCGAGCGGAACTCGAGTCCCAACTTGTTATCGGGGCCAAAATAGGTCCGCTTGAACAAAGCAAAATCAAAGTTGTTGACGCCGGAGCCGCGAAGATTCGAGTCGGTGCGTGATTCTGTACCGAAGGTGAAGTCCGCGGGCGAGACGAAGCAAGCCGTGTTGAACCACTCATTGAGTTTATTGGCGAGTCCGCCTGATGGGGCACCCTTGCTGCAGCCGGGAACGTAGTTGGGTCGCGAGCCTCCACCAAACGAGGTGGTGTAATTCGGGTTGCCGTTGGTGAAGACGAGCGGGAAGCCTTTCTGGAAGACGGTCACGCCATCTATACCCCAGCCGCTGACCAGTTTGTCCACTGCGCCGGTGGCGTTGGAGATATAGCGCTTGCCGTGGCCGAAAGGAAGGTCGAGAACATAGCTGATCACGAGTCTTTGCGGTACGTCTTGCGAAGACAGGGAACGCTCGCCCTTGAGATTGGTGAAATCCTGGATGCTGCCGGTGGCGGCTTCCAGCCAGTTGGTGAGGGTATCCGCGTTTGTGATTAGCTTGGAGTTCGTGTAGGCAACCAGTAACGAGCCAGCGCCTGCGAAACGGCGTTCGACAGTGAGTTGCAGAGAGTGATAGATGCTGTCGTAGTCGCCCTGACCACCAAGTTTCAGGCCAGTGTATTGCGGGAAGGGGCGGCTCAACTGGCCATTGGTTGTGGTCGACCCCGAGAGTGCATAGGAGATCCCGGTGGTGTTGTCGAAGAAGGGGTTGGGTACGGATTGCAACGCGGTCACGGAAGGTGCTCCCGTAGCAGTCGCCACACATCGCGTGTGGGTAATCGCCACTTGAGCTGCGCACTGTGAGGCCGCCGTAGCTAGATAGTTATCTCCGAGCTGGTCGATCTGTGTATCGTAGAGAGCCAGGTGTGTTCCCTTCGAACCAACATAAGCGGCGGAGACAAAGAAGTTCCAGGGCAGATTTCGCTGGATGTTGAGATTCCACTGCTGTACATAGGCGGCCGGATGGTCGTGGTAATCGGCGACGGTGAAGTTTTGGACGACCTGGGTGGCATACTGCTGCGTGCCCAGGGCGCCCAAGGAGCGGCCCACCGGCGGCACGATCTCCGGGAGGAACGGAGTGTTAATGGTGTTTGACGGATGGATGCCGTTGTCAACTGAGCCGGTGTACGAAGTGGTGGCGTCGTTGACGAAGTCGTTGTTGGGATTCAAGCCGAAGGAAACGTAGTTGGGAACCCAGAAGATTCCGTAACCGCCGCGAATGACGGTCTTCGAATCCCAGCTGTAGGCGAAACCCAAGCGTGGAGAAACGTTGTCTTTCTGAAGGGGAATATTGGTCCGCTGACCGGGGGAGACCAGGGAGACATCACCCTTCAGACCGGGAAGGCCGCATGGAGTTGGGGGCACTGCCGCTGTGACGCAGGTCGTCAAGCCTGCAGTGACCGCGGGGTTGGCGAGCCAGCTGAGCGCCGTGGGATCGAACTCCGACTGCCGGTTATAGCGTTCCGACCACGGCCCTTGCAGTTCGTAGCGAATACCGAGGTTAAGGGTCAGTTTGTTTGTAAGGCGGAAAGTGTCGTCAACATAGAACCCGCGGTAGATTTGTTGTCCGGCAACTAATGCGGGTACGATAGCCTGGCCAAAGAAGTGATTTTCCACGCTGCTCGGGTTGTCTGCATAGCCCAGCATGAAATCCGCAAAGCTGAAACTGGAGAAGCAGGCAAGGCCGGATCCGCAGAACGCGAAGGCCCCGCTGCCAACGTTGGTCTGCGCATAGTTGTCGCGCCCGATTTCCAACTGGAAGCCTAGTTTAACCGTGTGACGCCCGCGCACGAGGGTGACGCTGGGGCTGAGGTTCCACTGTGTGTTGCGGTCAGTGATGAAACTCTGACCTTGAGAGCAAGTAATGTTGTCGGCAAAGTTGAAGATGCACGGTGTGGGTGGCGTCCTGGCGCCGGAGGGAACGGCGGCGTTGTATTGCGCGGGCCAGCCGATGGTGGTGAGGTCGAAACCTGCGTTTGTGGGGGCGCGGTTGTAGGCAAAGCGGCTGAGGCTGGCGTTCACGCTAACAATGGTGTTCGGCGTCACTGTCCAGTTGTAGCCGAGTGCAGGTGTGCTGCTGGCGTATTTTTCCGAGCAGCGATCCGCGCACAAACCAGTGCCTAGAGGATCGACGGGGAGATCCAGCACGTTCCAGTAGCTGTAGCGGAAGAAAACGTGCTGATTATCGGTGATCCGCTGATCGAGGCGCCCAACCACCTGATTCTGGTTGCCGCCGCCGCTAGTGGCTGTCGTAAAGTTATTGGTGAAGAAGTTGTTCCCAATCGTTCCCGGGGTCCCCGTGCCATTGGCTGCCGGGAAAAACTTTAGCATCGCAAGGGACGTCGGGTTGAGCCGCCCGGTGGGAATAATGTTTCCGGGAAAGGGCGTGCGCGTACCGGTTGTGCAAGTAACCACAGTTGTAGCAGCCGGCGTGCCACAAGGATCGTAGATTTGGTCAACGAAATTCCCGTTCTTGTCCTTGTCTGCGCAGATTCCACCAGGGCCTGTGAATCCAGTCGCACACAGGGACGAGAAATCGCCGCCCGCAAAATTAGATTCAGTCTTGGGGTCCGGCACGGTGGTGGTAAAAGCGCTCCCAGTGCGCAGACGGAAACCTTCCCAACTGAAGAACCAGAACGTCTTGTCCCGTCCGTCGTAAACATGCGGAATGACCAGCGGCCCGCCCGCGTTAGCGCCGAACTGGTTCTGCGTGAAGGGAGGCCGCTTTTGCCCGGCCTTGTTCAGGAAGAAATCGTTTGCGTCCAACACTTTGTTGCGCAGATATTCGTAGGCTTCTCCGTGCAACCCGTTGCTGCCCGATTTCGTGCTCAGGTTGATGACCCCGCCGGAAAACTTGCCCCAATCCGCGCCGAGATTGCTGGTCTGGACTTTGAACTCTTGAATGGAATCCTGCGTTGGAATCAAAACAGGCAAGTTGATGTAGCCAATATTTAGAGGCTGGCCGTCGAGGTACTCGGCGCTCTCATTTCCGAAGGACCCGTTCACCTGGTAGTTACCCCAGCCAAAGGGGTTTACTCCGACGGGGGTGCCCCCGGAGCTTCCCTGTGGGACAACCGCGGGAGCAAGGGTGATCAGGTTAAAAACGTTGCGGCCGTTGAGAGGCAGTTCATTTGCTTTGCGCTCTTCAACCACCTGCCCGATCGAAGAAGTTTCCGCCTGAAGGAGAGGAGTTTCACTGGTGACTTCGATCGTCTGATTCACATCGCCCACTTGCAGGGTGACGTCAATGCGAACGGACTGGCCAACCTCCACGATGAGTTCAGGGCGGGTGACGCGCTTGAATCCGGCCTTTTCTGCCACGATGCTGTAACGACCAGGGAGCAAGTTTACGAAGTCGTACAGGCCGTCGGCCCCCGATTGGGCCACTCTTTTTTCCGTGGTGCCCAGATTCGTCAGAGTGACTTGGGCATCGGCAATGGCCGCTCCCGATGAATCCGTAACGTTTCCGGCTATGGAGCCGTAAGTGGTCTGGGCGGTGAGCGGTTCGCTAAAAAGACCCGCGACGCAAAGGCAGAGTGCCAATTCCAACAACGTTAAAACAACAAAACGTAAGTTTTTCATCCCCCACGCTCCTGTTTCCACGAATCACTGCGCGTCCTCACCGCGTCCAGCAGACACACCACAACGGTGAAGCTCCGTTCGGTCAGCTTCAACTTTCACACCATGCCCTCGACAAAAGAGTGTTCTGCCAACTAGTACGAAAACATTAGGCGAGGTGTACCAATCACAAGGATTTGTGATGAATGAAGACGGGCGTCGAACTGAAGGCAGCGAGGATATCCATGCTGGCGGAGAGCAAGCGCGGACCGGAGGAAAGGGAGTGTGTCAGGTTGAGACTAAGGATGATTGGCTTGGTTGCGGAGCAGCGCGTATAGAAATGGCTTGCTGGTGGGCTTGTGGCTCCCGCCCCGGGGCTCCACAGTGACGAAAACGGCGTCGATCTCGGCCAACTGCTTGGGATCGTCGAACCGCATCACCCAGCGGCGGTTAGTTTCATTGTCCATATAAAGGATACCCAGATTCATCGGGGAAGCAGGCTCTCCCTGGGGAGCTTCGCGCTGGCCCCAGACCTGGAAGGTGCTGGCGTTGACGACTCCGGGCTGCCTGTCGAGATCGAACGCGTAGAAAATGAGAGACTTTCCCTGGGTATAGAACACACGGCCGAAAGGCTTTTGGGTACGGCTGCTGCCATCCACGTCAAACACATCGGCGATGTAGAGCTTTCTTGCACCCATCAGTTCGCGGATGTCGCGGTCTGAAGTGAGGAACTGTTCTGCATCCTTCAAGCGGCGGTCCTGATCTCTTGTTCTGGCAGCGAGGTCTTCAATTTTTGATTCAAGGAAAGCAGTTCGCAGGGAGGATTTGTCGCGTTCTGACCGCAGGCTAGCGAGCTCGGCCTGGTTTTCACTGTAAGCCTGGCTCATCGCTTGTACTTTGGCATTCAGGTCGTCACGCTGCTGGGAAAGTTCCTTGAGTTGCGCCGTGGATTGGGTATTCTCCTCCATCAGTTCATCGGAACGGCGCTCCAATGCGCGCAATGAGGAACGGAGATTGGCCAGTGCCTGCTCCTTCTCAACATTTTGCGCCTGAAGTTGAGCCAGTTTTTTCTCCTGGCCGGAAAGCGATTCGTCCGCGATTCTCTTCTGCTCCGAAAGCTTCTGGTACTGGTCATCCGAGGCTGCGGATTTGGGTTCCACAATCGACTGTTTATGAGATTGTGCGCCGAAGTGATAGGCGCCAGATACCAGCGCCAGCAACAGGCCAGCCGCAATCGGCACGCCCGCATAACCCGGGATTTTGTTTTTTCTTGTAAACTCCGGCCCCGTCGGCGGAGGCAGAGGTTTGTTCTGGCCGACGGCGACCTGCTTCTCCATCCGAATGCTCGTCAATAACCGGTTGCGTGCAGCGGAATCGTCCCAGGTGGCTCGATCGGGCTTCGCGAGGTAGCTGCCGGCAAGCGCGGGCAGCCCTTCCGCGGTCAAAATCTGGAATTGAGCGAATGCTTCCTGGCAAGATTCACAATCTTGCAGGTGAACCCTCAGATCGGAGAGTTCCAGGGGGGCAAGGTTGCCCGTTGCCGCCAAGGCACATAGCTCTTTATATTTCTCGTGTTCTTCGCCGCCGTCCTGAATCGTTAGCATCTTTTGGTTTCCCGGAGCCGCTGCACAAACGCGCTCTTGCGCAGGCGCTCCAATCCCCGGTAAAAATAATGCCGCGTGTTGCCCAGCGGCTGGTTAAGCTTTCCACTGATTTCCCGCAAGTCCAAGCCTTCGAAATAAAACAATTCAAGAGTGACGCGCTGGCTCTCCGGCAGTTCGTCAAAAGCCTTCTCGAGTTGTACTCGATTCAGTTTTGCACCTATCTCGCGGTCCAGATCAGTCTCTCCCAACAATGTATCGCCAAGCGAGCCCATGTCTGTACCAAGGTAAAATCCTCGTCGGGCGAGATGGGCCCTCCTGTCCAGCGCGCGATGCAGGGCGATCTGGATGACCCAGTTTTTCACTGTGCCTTTTGCACCATCATATAGGATGCACTTCTTGTAGAGGTGGAAAAAGGTGTCCTGGACCACGTCCTCGGCTTCGCCTTTATCACGCACGACTCCCAGCGCAACCCGAAAGACAAGGCGGGAGTAACGGTCAAACAGGATCTCCAAGGCAGCCGCGTCGTTCATCCGCAGCCGGAGCATTGCTTCTTCATCAGTGGGGATATGAAGTTCTGGGAGTTCTGGCAGGGAGGCAGGGCGTTCCTGTCCCCTGGCCAGAGCAACAGGAAGCGTAAGCGCGCGTCGTTGCGGCGAAGTACTCATGGGTTGATCCCCATTGGACGGCCTGATGACGATGCCAGAGACAAAACGACCGTGGCACCGGAGAACTCCCCCGACGAAGCCCCGATGATGGGAGGACAATACACCAGGAGAGCCATGGATGAGAAGAAATTTCGATGCGGACTAATGTCTTTCTTTCTGGTACAAAATCGACATGGAATGCGTATTGATTAAAATAAAGATAAGATTGCCTTTAAGAATCTTCTAGAAAAGGAACTTCAGTCCAAACTGCACTAGCCTAGGGTTCGTCCCGGTCGCTGTGCTGGTCACTACCCCAAAATTCTGGTTGTTTGCGGAACAGCAAACAGTGCTGGGCGGCGCAAATTGAGTCCTATTAAAGATGTTGAAGAACTCCGTGCGAAATTCCAGGCCAAGCCGTTCATTATTTCCAAACCGCGCCCGCTTAAAGATCGCGAAGTCGAAGTTACTGATTCCCTGGGCTCTTAATCGGGGGTCCACTCTCGGTTCATTCCCAAACGTGAAATCGGGGGGTGGCGTAAAGCAAGCGGTGTTGAACCATTCCGCAATGTGCGGTGTGGAGCTACCCGGAACCGTTCCGGAGCATCCCGGCACGAGATCGGGGCGCGAACCTCCGCCAAATAGAGTCGTGCCGTTCACCTGGCCGTTTGTAAATACGAGCGGGAAGCCGCGCTGAAAGATAGTCACGCCGTCAACCCCCCAACCTCCAATCACTTTATCCATCCAGCCGTCCGCGCCCGAGAGATAGCGTCTACCCTTGCCGAAGGGAAGATCGAGAACGTAGCTGATGACCAGGCGCTGGGGAACGTCTTGCGAAGATAAAGAGCGCTCACCGCGCAAATTGTTGTTGTCCTGGATGGCTCCAACGGTCGGCTCGAGCCATGCTGTCTGCGTATCGGTATCGCTGATCAGTTTTGCGTTGGTGTAGGCCACGAGCAAAGATCCGGCATCGGCGAAACGTCGTTGAACTGTTAGCTGGAAGGAATGGTAGATGCTGTCGAAAGATCCTTGGCCGGCGAGTTGCACGCTTGCATATTGGGGGTACGGTCGAAGAAGCTGCCCGACTGTGGTGGTTGGCCCAACAAGCGCCAAGGCTTGGCCGTTGATGAAGAACGGATTCGGCGTTGATTGAACTAACGTGACATTTTCCCTCGGATTCGGGAGCGAAGGGTTTACTTGTGCGGCCGCCTGCGCAAGCAATGCGTCCGAAATCTGATTGATCTGCTGCGAATACTGCGCGAGATGCGTTCCGCGCGAGCCCACGTAAGCCGCGGACATAAAGAAACCCGCGGGAAGTTCGCGCTGTAGATCCAGGTTCCACTGCTGGACGTAGCCCTCGGGGTGATTGCCGGGATCCACTTCCGTGATCGACTGCACAACTTGCGTCAGGAATTGCTGCGTGCCCGTGGTGCCCAGGCTGCGGCCGGGAGGCTGAGCAATCCCCGCGGGAAAGGGCAGGGCGATGGTGTTGACCGGGTGAGTGCCATCCACGGTTCCCGTATATGTTGTCGCCCCTCCGTTGACCATATCGTTCAGGGGGTTCAAGCTGAAGGAAACGTAGTTTGGTATCCAGAAGATTCCGTATCCACTGCGGATAACGGTTTTCGAATCGATGCTGTAGGCAAGGCCAACGCGCGGAGAGAAGTCCAACTTTTTAAGAGGCAAGTTATTGCGGTGGCCGGGGCCGACGAGAAACACGTCCCCGAGTAACGGGGGCGAGCCTGACGGAAGATATTGGTTCAAGTAGCTAGGCGCTGTCGGGTTGAAATACGACAGGCGGTTGAAGCGCTCCGACCAGGGACCCTGCAAGTCGTAACGCAATCCCAGATTCAACGTCAGCCTGCTTGTTGCCCGCCACGAATCATCCAGGTAGAAGGCCCGGTAAATCTGCTGGCCGGCGGTAAAGGCGGGCACGACAGCTTGCGCGAAAAAATGATTCTCAAGATTGTTGAAATTGTCGGCATAGCCGAGCAAGAAATCGGCGAACGAAAACCCCGTTCCCGAAACCCCGGGAAGGGAAGTGAAGCATGCCTGGCCGGAAACGCAGAAATCAAATGCGCCGCTGGCGATGTTGGACTGCGCATAGTTATCCCGCCCGACTTCCAGCTGGAATCCAAAATGAAATTGATGGTGTCCGCGCAATATGGAGATGCTCGGCGAAGCATAGTATTGGGTATTGCGATCCTGAATGAAGCTCTGGCCCTGTGTGCACATGATGTTGTCGGCGAAGTTCGCGACGCACGGTGTCGGCGGAGTACGCATTTGGGCCGGGACGGAGGCGTTGTAACTCGCCGGCCAGCCGATGGAAGTCAGGTCGAAGCCGGTGTTCTTCGGGCTCCGGTTGTACGTGAAACGGCTGACGCTCGCGTTGAGTCCAGCCACGGTCGTGGGCGTAACGCTGTAAGTGTATCCCGCGGCGGTCACGTAGGTGTGGTAGTCCTCGGCGCAGCGGTCGGCACAAAGCCCGGTTCCCAACGGGTCGATCGGCAAGTCGAGGACATGCCAGTAGTTGAAACGCAAAAAAAGCCGCTGTCTGTTCGTGATGCTACGGTCGAGCCGCCCGACAAACTGATTGTGATCTCCCCCCGTGGCTGCGGCGGTCGTAAAGTTGTTCGTGGTTGTGCCCAAATTAGTGGGAGCGGGCCAAAGGTCCAGAAGTTTCGCTGAAGTTGCGTTGACCCGGTTTCCCGGAATTACGTTACTCAGGAAAGGAGTAGGAGTGGCTGCGCTTCCCGGACAAGCACCCTGCGCGTTCACGATTCCTCCGCAGGGGTCGTAAATCTGATCGATGACAACCGGCTTGCCGCTGGCGTTCATGCCTCGATCGTTGCAAATACCCGCGGTAAATCCGGATTTGCAGATTTCCGAGAAGATACCCATTCTTTCCTGGGAGTCGGGCACTGTGGCGGTGAATGGCTGGCTCGTCCGCAACCGGAATCCTTCACCAGAAACGAACCAGAAGGTCTTATTCCTGCCTCCAAAGTGTGGAATGTTCAAAGGCCCGCCGGCGTTGGCTCCGAACTGGTTTTGTACCCAGGGAGGTCTCGGCCTGTCCACGGCGTTCAGGAAGAAATCGTTGGCATTGAAAATTTTGTTGCGGAGATATTCGTAAGCTTCGCCATGGATCGAGCTTGTGCCGGTCTTGGTGCTCAGATTGGTGACCCCGCCGGAAAATTTTCCCCATTCCGGGCCCAGATTGCTGGTTTGCACGCGAAATTCCTGGATCGAGTCTTGCGTCGGAATCAATATGGGCAGGTTGATATAGCCGATGTTGAGAGGCTGGCCGTCGAGATACTCCGCGCTTTCGTTTCCAAAGGAACCGTTCACCTGATAGTTGCCCCAGCCGAAAGGATTCACACCAACGGGAGTTCCCGTGGAACTTCCCTGGGGCACGACAGAGGCGGCTAATTCAATCAAGTTAAATACGTTGCGGCCGTTGAGAGGCAGTTCGTTGACTTTTCGCTGTTCCACCACGGTGCCGATGGTGGAAGATTCGGTGTCCAGCGGCGGCGATCCTCCCCGCACGGTTACGCTTTCTGACGCGGAGCCAAGCACCATTTCAATATTAATCTCGAGCGCGTCCTGCACATGCAGGACAAGGTCAGACTTGATGACCGACTTGAACCCAACTTTCTCGACTTCAATGCGATAGGTGCCAGGCGGCAGGTCCGTTACATAGTAACTTCCCGTCTCGTTTGTGACCGTCTCATAGTGGACGCGCGTGCCAGTGTTGATTGCCGCCACTTTCGCATTGGGGACGACTCCCTTGCTGGAGTCGGTAATTCGTCCCGTGAGAGAGGCGTTCGTCGATTGCGCGTTCAAAGGCCGAACGGAAAGCAGGGGCAACGAACCGAGCCAAAGGAGGAGCAGGCGTGCCAGCCAAAAACGTGTGTAATTAAAAGGCGAAGCCGAAAGCATTCCGGGAAGTCCTTAGTCTCCAAAGCTCGCCTCGACTGGCTGGATAGTTAGCTCTCTTGTATCAGTTATTTAAGTGATGTCAAGAAGGCCGAAGAGGGTCTGGTTGGAGGTAGCAAAGGGCATTGCGGTGCCTGTTCGAAAAAGAGCGAATCGTGTTAAATTCCAAAGAGAGCGCCCGTAGCTCAGCTGGATAGAGCATCGGACTTCTAATCCGAGGGTCGCGTGTTCGAATCACGCCGGGCGCGCCATTTTTCTACGGTCCCACCGCGGAGAGTCCACCCAATCCTGGAATGGTGGCAAGCTCCGCTTTCCCAATAAGATAGTGCTGATCGCTGTTGGAACGAGCTAGGGCCAATCATCGAACATTTATCCTTAATATATGCGTCAGAATAGAAATGGGAGCATTTCTCCCGACCGAGTGGAGAAAATGCTCCCGTGTGGATGGCAAAAAGTTAAGAGCCCCCTGACGGCGGCCCTAGGCCTTTGCTGGCGCGGTCATGTCGACCGGTGGAGCAATCGTAGTCTGCGACTCCTTCACCGTGCGCCTGGCCAACGGCTTCAGCCAGAGCAACGCCATGAAGGCGGCGACCAGGTCACAAACGATCATGGCCCAGAACACCTTGTTCCAGGAGCCTGTCTTGGCGAAGAGCCAAGCCGCTCCGGGACCAGCGAAAGCTGCGGCCAATCCCTTGGCGGTGTAAACGACTCCATAGTTTGTCGTGGCCCACTTGTTTCCGTACAGGTCGCCGGTAATTGCCGGGAACAACGAAAAGATATTGCCCCAAGCAAAGAAACAAAGCCCGGATAACGCGACGAACCAGACCGGATGGCCGATCATTTGGAGCAAGGCAAATACAGCTGCTGCCTCAAGGATGAAGGAACAGAAGATCGCATTCTCCCTGCCGATGTGGTCCGAAACCCAGCCCCAGAAGGGTCGGGTTAACCCGTTCAACAGCCGGTCCACCGTGATCGCCATCACAAGAGCGGTCATGCCCCAGGCTATGACGACATTGTCCACGTGATAACTCGAGGCCATCGGATTGAGTTGCGCGGTAACCACCAAGCCGCCGAAAGCCAGCATCGTCATCATCATATAGATCACGTAGAACGAGGGCTGACGCAGCATCTGGAACGGAGTCAGGTTGACAGTTGAAGTATTGATCTTGGCTCTGATCTTTGCTGATTTTTCAACCCAATTTGGCGGCGTCCATCCCACCGGAGGCCGCGCCAAGAACAGCGCGCAAGCCAGGACAACGACTCCCTGGATGATGCCCCAAACGATGAAGGTATGCTGGTAGCCGGAAATTTTCAGCATATTGGCCACGGGAGTGATCGTACTCGCGGTGCCGATGCCGTAAGCCCCTGCGGTCAGGCCTACGCAGAGACCGCGATGGTCGGGGAACCATTTCAGCGCGTTTCCGATGGACCCGCCATAGACGATGCCCGCGCCAATGCCACCCACGGCGTACCAAATGTACAGTTGGGTTATGGTCTCGGCATAACCGGAGCCGACCCAGCCGAGTGCCACAAAGATCGAGCCCAGCCCCAGCATCAAGCGGGGCCCGATTATATCTACCAGATAGCCTTCAAAGGGAACGAGCCACGTTTCCAGAAAGATGAACAACGTGAAAGTCCACTGAACGGCGACGAGAGAGACGTGCAGGTGCGCCTGGATGGGCTTGGTGAAAAGTGTCCAGGCATATTGCAGGTTGGCGATCGCCATCATTGCGATAATTCCGGCGATCAATTGGACCCAGCGATTGACGATCCGAGAGGGATGAATCAGAGCTTCTGGCGTTGCAGCCATACACGAACCTCCATGACGACCAGTTGGACTTCAGCGGAAGTAGTGCGCGTACCAGTCCCCAATTTTCCTGCGAGGCCGTCCAGAGAGCCCACATCTCCGCGGAACGGTGCAAAGCCGGAGATTCTTCGCTTTACCCACATCGATCTCTCTCCCGAAGCGATCGACGTCAACGTGCGTGACGTGCGCGTAGCAATTCTTCGGTTTTAGCGAATAGTCTCTAACCAACTGCCGCAGGAAATTCCTTGGCGGCGAAGTGCTGCGTTTTACCCCTGCAATCGCAGCGCGGCGCCTCCAACACCGCCGAGCAGCCTCACTTGCGAACCGTGTTAAACTGGTCCGATGAGTGAACCACTTTGCGGCGGGACGGAATCTAGCACCGTACCTAGGGGCTGTCAAGAAGAGAATCCTTGTATCCATGCAAGCCATTTTTCGCATTTTATTCCGCGGGTGCGCACCGCCCGGGTGGTCTGCCGTCCATTCCAGAGAGATACCGCCAATGTCTGAAGGCCTCGAAGCGCAGATCAAAGATTTTGTGTCCCGGCTGGAGCACCTGATCCGCCGCGGAGAACAGGTTCGCGATGCATTGGCGGCGGATTCCTTGAACCCTTCCGCGATCGTGGCGACTCGCGCCTGGCAGGAAGAGTGCGGAGTGGCGATCAATCAGTTGTCGGGGGGCAGCAAAGCGCACTGGCTTGCGCGTTCGTTCAGCGAAGCGTTTCTGATGCGTTCCGCAAACGGCAATGCGAGCGAAGGAGCCGCACCGCAGGAGATCGTGCAGCGATTGCTCGACGTCCTCGCGCAAGGCGTTGCCGCGCTTTCCCGGGAAGACGGCGGCCCAGTGATCATTGCGTCGGAGAATGTCCCGCCCAGCCGCTTCGAGTTTGTGCACAACGCTGAGCTGCGCCAAGTCCTTGAGCAGGCTTACAGCGAAAACGGGCTCGCGATGGAGCAAGGCGAGTATGCCCTTGCGATGCGCACTTCGTGCGGGATTCTGGAAGCCATCGTCACCGACGCGCTGGAGCATAAAGGCTTGAATGAATTGGCGGCGGCCGGTGCGCCGGCGGGGAAGATCGGCGAGTGGTCGTTCGATGAGCGGCTCACGGTTGCAGAGAATACCCGGCTCATTCGAGGCGGCTGCGCTCGTCTGCCGGCGGTTGCCCGCGCCTATCGAGATCACAGCGGCAACGGCGACGACTCCGCGATTTCCGAGCGCGATGCCCGGCTGACGGGCCAGGTGCTTAAGGTGGTTATGAGAGATCTGAATCCCGGTAGGTAGAGCCGGCCCGTCGAAACTTCGCGAATGATTGTTGTCTTAGTCTTCCAGGTCCTGCCGAAATACCGGTTGCGAGGGATCCAGGCTGCCGTCGATTACGGCGATGCGCATATCTTCAAACGCGCGAGTCGCCTCCGCCAACGTGGCGTATCCGCGCTCCCGCTGCAGCGCGCCGCTCGTCGAGTAGATCAGCGTGTAATAGCGGCCCGAGGCGTACTGCAGTTCCAGCAACTTGTTGGGGATGTCAGGGTCGCCAGCCTGCCCGAGCACGTCCATCAGGGCCACGGTCCACTGCCGGTCTTTGGGATCGGTAACGACCTCGCGCTCCACGTACTGCCACTCGTCCATACTCCACAAAGGCATCTTTGATTATCCCAGCAGGTCGGCAAGCGCTCTCGCAACTTGCGACCCGGTAAATGGTTTCGGGATGAGCAAAACTTTTTGCGCGTTGCGGGAAGTGAGGCTCGCGTCGGCCTTCTCTGGCGTGTCGCTGATAATCACGATGGGAAGCTCTGCGTAGTCCGGGTGATGGCGCACGATGTCGAAGAGGGATTCGCTCATGTCAAGCGTGGAACAATCCAGCACCAGCGCGTCCGCCTTCAAATCGCGAATCAGGTCGTTGACCGTGTCGGTAAAACCTTCAGCGAAGACTTCGTGGCCATGATCGCGCAGTGCAAACGTCAGCAGTTGCGCGATCTCCGGGGTGTCGTCAATCAGCAGAATGCGTTTCGACAATGCGCTAGCCCTTGCCGGTGCCGGGAAGCCGCGGCTTCTTGGCGGCGCAGGGCTCCAGGTCCAGAACCCAGACGCGGCCGCCGGCGGTGTAGTAGGCGCGCTTATCGTTTTCGAACATCGCGCCCCAGGCTTCGAGAGTGCGCATGGCGAAGGTGATGCCTTCGAAGTTGTTGCGAAGGTGGCCGAAAACTTCGTTGGTGTGCCAGTTGTCGGTGAGGATGGCATCGCCCGCGTGCACGTTCAGCACGGTGTAAAAGCGGTCGTGCGCGGCCTCGTCGCGGACTTCGCGTGTGGAGCCGCGCTTTTTGCCTTCCGTGACGACGTAGCTCTCCTGCCCGGATGCGGCCGAAGGGGAAACGTTAACGGACATCGCGTCCTTGGTGTTGGGTGTGTTGGTGCTCATAGTGTTTGCGCCACCGCCTCGGCTTCCGCCGCGGCCCCCATGTTGACCTGATTCTTCGGATCCGCGGCCTTGATCAGAGCCTCGGGAAGTTGCACGCCCATCATCCCCCATTGCTGGTTCGCAAACTTCTGCAAGTTGGCGATGTGCTCGGCGTGCAGGTGGCCGAATCTCCCTTGCAATTTCAGGTATTCGGCAACCGGCCGCATTGATTGCGGGCGGAAGCTGTAATCGTACTCGCGCTTATCGGGGTCCCATTCCCACATCGGATAGAGCCCGCATTCGACGACCAGGCGGCCCAGGTCGATCGAGCGAGGAGTCTCATATACGAAGCCCTTCTGGCAGGGCGTGTAGATCATCAGGTATGCGGCGCCCTTGCGGTTCAGTCCCTTGCGCACCTTGTTCATCAGGTCGATGGGATAGCCGACGCTGGCGGTGGCCACGTAGCAGTGCGGATGCCCAGCGGCCATCATGCGCGCGAGGTCCTTCGGGTATAGCGTCTTTGCCTCCGGCACCTTCGGGCCCGGTGGCGAGAAGGTGGTCATGCCGCCATACGGCGTGCGCGACGAAGCCTGGATACCGGTGTTGGCATACTGCTCGTTGTCGTAACAGATGATCAGGCAATCGTGATTGCGGTAGAGCGCGCCGGAAATCGAAGCGAGGCCGATGTCCGAAGCGCTGCCGTCGCCGGCTTCGCAAATCACGTTCGGGAACGTGCCCTTGTACTTGCCTTTGCGAATCATGGCCTCGTACGCCGCGGCGACACCCGCGGTGAAGCTGCCCGCGCTGCCGATCTGCGTGTGCGCCCAGGGGACGTTATAGGGCGTACAGAGATAGGAGCTGTTGGCGACGTACATACATCCCGTGGGGCCGACGAGGATGGTGTTGTCGCCGGAAGCTTTGCTGGTCATGCGGTACTGAATCGACGGCCCGCAGCCGGCGCACGTGCGATGGCCGGGGACGAACGGTTCGGATGCGGGGAGGTCGGGATTATAAAAACGCGCGCCTTGATTCGGGCTGCCGAGAATCGGAAGGGTTTGACGCTGAACTTCGATGACTGGCATATCGACTCCTCCTGAAATTCTTTCGTAATTCCTTTTGATCCTTGCAAATTTTTTACTTCGCGGACGGCCTCAGAAGGCCGTCCCTACGGTTATTCCTCGAAACCGACCCAGTGGGTGCGCTTTTCGACCTTGCCGCGCTTTTGCGCGTCGATCATTTTCTGGGCCATCCAGTAGAACTCCTTCAGAACGATGGCCTCGCCGCCCATTCCGGCCATGAAAGACATGATCAGCGGACGCTTCGGGCTCTCGTAGAGAGCTGCGGCAGCCTCGGCGTAGAGCGAACCCCCGCTGCTGACGCTGCCGAGCCCCATGTTGGTTTCGATGACGCCGACAACTTTGAACCTGCTGAGCGTTTCGCAAATGCGCTCCGTTGGATAGGGGCGGATGGTGCGCATACGAACCATGCCGACTTTCATGCCTTTCTCACGCATGTGGTTGATGGCGAAACGCGCGGTGACGGCGTGGCCGCCCTGGAGGAAGAAGACGATCTCGGCATCGTCGGTTTTGTATTCCTCGAGCCAGGCGTCATAGCGGCGGCCGAAGATGCGCGCGAATTCCTCGTGAACTTCCTCGATGACGGGCATGCAGCCTTCCATGGCGCGCGCACGCTCAAGCTGCAGAGGCGGACCCTGTTCCGGCATGATCTGCGGGCCGTGCGAGACTGGGCGGCGCGGATCGAGCGGGTACGGGTGCTTGTACGGCGGCAGGAATTCCTTTACCTGGCCGGGGTCGGGCAAATCCACGTCGCTGGTGATGTGAGAAACGAAGAAGCCGTCCTGGCAAACCATCTGCGGCAAAAGGACCCGGCGGTCTTCGCCGATTCGATACGCCATCAGGTGATTGTCGAACGCCTCCTGCGCGTCGCAGGACCAGCCCATGATCCAGCCCATGTCGCGAGTGGAGAGCGCATCGGTGTGCTCCGAGCCGAAGTCGCCCGGCGGATCGAGCGTGCGGTCGGCAATCATCATCTGCACCGGCATGCGACTGCCGGAAATCGGCGAATACAGTTCGTACGCGAACTGCACGCCGACGCCGGAGCTGCCGGTGAACACGCGCGCGCCGCTGGAGGAAGCGCCGTGAGCGATGCTCAGCTGCGAGTGCTCGCTGTCGGCGACGATGTACTCGGCATCCAGCTCGCCGTTGGCGACCATCTGCGCCAGCGCCATCATTGTGGCCGTGTAGGGACGGATCGGATAGGCGGTGATGACGTCGACGTCGGCGAACTTTGCCGCCTGTGCCGCAGCCACGCAGCCATTGATGCGAACGGTTTTTCCCTTAATTGTTCCCGAAGCTGTTGCCATGTTAGAGCTCCTTCGCCGGACGGCTGGCCAGATTTGCAAGTTCCTGCGCCTGGCGGCCGTGCAGACCGGGTGATATCGCGAATGCGGTATCCATGCGGACGACGCCCGCGTCGAAATCCAGTTCGGGCACGCCCTCCAGGCAGCCGGTGGGGCATTCTTCAATGCAGACGCGGCAGCCTTTGCAGTAATCCACGAGGATTTTGTAGAGGCCGTTGGAACGATCGGAGCGCGCAATGCACGGCTCCGGACACACGAGATAACAGTTGTCGCAAGCGTTGCAGGTGCCGCAACTGAAGCAGCGGCCGGCTTCCTCGACGGCCTGTTCTTCGCTGAACGCCAGGATCACCTCGTCCTGCGTCTTTTTGCGGCTGGTGGGATTCAACATGGCCTGCTTCACCCGCGGGAAATGCGGGAAGTAAGTCATGTTCATGCGGTTGAGATCCACGATGACGTCGATGGCGATTTTGCGAGGCTCAAGAACTTCGCCGCGCAGGGCCTTGTCCAGGTTGAAGGCAACGCGCTTGCCATCGCCCACCGCGTTTACGACCATCAGCGGCTGACCAGAGCCCAACTGCACGATGTCTCCTGCGGCAAAGAAGTTGGTGTCGCCAAGACGCCCAAAGCGGTCGATCTTGATCGAGCCGCGCTCGGTTTTGAACTCCGCCGGCAACCATGCGAGAGAGGCGTGTTGGCCGACGGCGATGATCACGTTGTCGACGGCGAACTTCTCCGCGGCCACGTCTTTGTTGATGGTGATGGGCGAAGCGTTAATTGCGCCGGAGAATTTCGCAGGATGGAGTTGCAGCGCTTCCACTTTGCCGTTGCCGAGCACCGAGGTCACGGCTTTCCCGTGAATCAACTCGACACCCTCTTCGAGCATGTCGTGAAGATCCTCGGGAACGCACGGCATTTCCTTGGGATTGCCCTCGACGGTGATCATGGTCACTTCAACTGCGCCCTGCCGCAGAGCTTCGCGCGCGCAGTCGATGGCGGTGTTACCGCCGCCGATGACGGCAACGCGGGCGCCGAGTTTCACTTTCGAAGTGCCCATGCCGATGTCGCGCAGGAAGGGAAGTCCGTAAATAACGCCTGCTTTATTTTCGCCCTCGGCGCGAACACTGTTGGGCTCGGTGAGACCGACGGCCAGGACGACGGCGTCGTAATCTTTTTTCAGGCTGTCCCAGGAAACGTCCTTGCCGACTTCGGTGTTGGTTTTGACGGCGATGCCGAGTTCAATGAGCCGCTCGATTTCGCGATCGAGGACGTGCTGCGGAAGAACCCAGTCTGGGATACCGCCGCGATTGAGGCCGCCGGCCTTGGGAGATTTCTCCAGGATGGTGACTTTGTAGCCGAGCCGGGCAAGTTGGTACGCCGCACTGTGGCCCGCGGGACCCGAACCGACAACCGCGACTTTCTTGCCATTGGGCTTCCCTGGTTTCACAACGTCGCGCTGCAATGCCTGGCCAAGATCGCCAAGGAACCGCTCAACCGCACGAATCGAAATGGCCTCATCGTATTGACCGCGGTTGCAGGCCGTCTCGCAGGGGTGGTAACACACGCGGCCCGTGACGGAGGGGAAGGGCATGTCCTCCTTGATGAGCGCGTAAGCGTCCAGGTACTTTCCCCGCTTCACGAGGTCCAGATAGCCCTGAATTTTTTCGTTCGTGCCGCAGGCGTTGTTGCAGGGCGGCAACTTGTCGCGGTACACCGGCCGGATCGAACGCCAGTTGCCGGTGGGGAACAAGTCCTGACCCTTTTCCTGCGTTGGCGCCGGCGTGATGCCTGCGAAGGGAACTGTCAGCCATTCGGGAATGCGTGTGCCTTTTGTGGACATGGGTTCCTTCCTATACCGCCACTGGATTCAGCGGCAGGATATGCAATTCGTGAAGTGCCAACTCGAAAGCCTTCTGATTCGCAATCATCGGTTGAATCGTCTCCATCTTGACGATTCCCGTCGTCTTGACCACCGCGGCAATCAGCGGAGCGGCGATATCCGGCGCGATTGCTTTGCTGCGCTCGGCAGCGCCTTCCGTCGAAAGCCGGTCGAGACCCAACTGCCCGAGCCGGTAGTAAAGCCATTTGTGGTCGGCCAGCTTCGCCGCGTCCACACAGACCAGTTGCGCCAACCGGTCAGCGCCCGGCACGAATCGCATCATGTACTCCGGCGTGTAGTGCGTGTTGATCACCAGCGTTCCGCCGGGCGGCATTCCGCGCATGTAATCCCAGCCCTTCACCATCGTGCCCTCCACCAGCACGACGATGTTCGGGTGATCGTTTTCGTAGGTGAGTTCGTTTTCGAGCACCGTGTCGCTCACGCGGCAATACTTGCGCGTCGGGCAGTTGGTGCGATCGGGATTGTCCACATAGTTTTCCATCGACTGCGCGTGCTTGCCCTCTTTCCGGGCAGACGCGGAGATGGAATTCACGATGTCGCGGCCTTCTTTGTCCATGATGATGCCGCGCGTCCAGACAGAAAGTTCCGTATAGCTCATGCTCGCACCTCGTCAGTACTTGGTTGAAGTAAACACATCTCTGCACAAATCTCCGGAGGCGGTGCCCGGTTCGTTCGTCGCGTTCAGGTGCTTGGGGCTGCTTCGATCCGCTTCGAGAACGGCCAGAAAATCCCCGCGAGTAACAACGAACGGGGCAAGCCGAGTGCCGCGCTGAATTTCCACAATCGCGGAGAGCGCGGCCTTCTTGCACAAACTTTCGATGTCCGCGCCGGTGAACCCGTCCATCCGCCCTGCCAGTTCCTTGAAATCGATATCGGGTGAGAGCGGCACGTGCCGGCAACAGAGCTGAATAATTGCCGCGCGATCGGCAACTCCGGGTTTTGCGAACGGGAGTATATAGTCGAAGCGGCCGCTCCGCAACAAAGCAGGTTCGATGCGTTCCGGACGGTCGGTCGCAGCGAGCAAAATCACTCCCTTTACGTCGCGCAAGTTGTCAATCTCGCGCAGAAGCTGGCTCAGAATCCTTCGATAGACATCGGTGGTGGATTGATCGGCGCCGAAGCGCGGAGCGAGCGCGTCGATCGAATCGAAAAACAGAATGCAAGGCGCCGCGCGTCTCGCCTTCTTGAAAACCTCCCGCAGCGCTCTCTCGGAATCGCCCAGCCACTTCGAATAGAGCTGCGGCCCGTCAATGGCGATGAGCGCCAACTGTTTTTCGCCGGAAAGCGCGCGGGCAATAGCGGTTTTTCCCGTGCCCGAAGGCCCGACAAACAGAATGCCGCGCGGCGGGGCCAAACCAAACCTTTCGTAGATTTCCGCGTGAAGGTGAGAGTGCTCGACAACGGCATCCAGCATTCGCTTGACTTCGTCGAGACCGCCGAGGGAAGCGAACGTCGTTTCGCTTTTCTCGATGAAGAATTCGCGGGTCGCGCTCGGTTCGACATCTTTCAAGCCGGCAAGGAAATTTTCTCGCGTCACCTGCAGCGCCCCGAGTTCGGCGGACGCAGCGCCATCGATGCCTAACGGGAGGTTCGCGAGGAAGCCACGCAGGGCTATCATGCCCACTTCCTGGCAAAGCGCTTCCAGATCGGCGCCAACAAAGCCGTGCGAAAGTTCCGCGATCTCCTGAAGGTTGACTTCAGGCGCCAGCGGCATGGCTCGCGTGTGGATCCTGAGAATCTGCAGCCGCGCCTGGGTGTTCGGAACGCCGATTTCGATTTCGCGATCGAAGCGGCCGGGCCGCCGCAGCGCGGGATCGAGCGTTTCGGGGATGTTGGTGGCGCCGATGACGATCACGTGGCCGCGCGCAACGAAGCCATCCATCAGGCTGAGCAACTGCGCCACAACGCGCTTCTCGACCTCGCCGGTTACTTCGGCGCGCTTCGGGGCGACGGCGTCAATCTCGTCAATGAAAAGAATCGCGGGTGCGTGGCGTGCCGCTTCTTCAAACACTTCGCGCAGCTTGGCTTCGCTCTCTCCATAAAACTTGCGCATGATTTCCGGGCCGTTCAGGTGAATGAAGTGCACGCGGCTTTCGGCGGCAACGGCGCGCGCAAGCAAAGTCTTTCCCGTGCCCGGCGCACCGTACAAAAGAACGCCCTTCGGGGCCAGAATTCCCAACCGCTCAAAAATGTGCGAATACTTGAGCGGTAACTCCACGATCTCGCGTACTCGTGCGACTTCGCGCTCGAGTCCGCCGATGTCTTCATAGGAGACGGCCGGAGCACGCGACGGGGTCTGCTCGCCTTCGACGACGCGAATGTCGGTGCGTTTTCCGATGACCACGGGTCCCGAAGGAATGGTGCGCACCACCTGGAAGTTCACGGCCTTCGCAAACGTTGGAACACGCACTGCGCAGCCTGTGACCACAGGAACGCCCACCAGGTCTTCGAGCATCCGGTCCGGCGCGATGGTCGCCGGCGCAGCGCCAATCCACATCGGCGAAAAGCGAACGGCGACGGCGGCCTGGGTTTCAACCGTTGCAACCGCGACTTGCTCCTGCAATCCCGCGCTGCAATTGCTGCGGCACGTCCCGTCGATCTGGATCGTTCCTTCGTGTGCTTTGTCGGAAATTTCAGCACGCCCGACAGCTACAGTGCCGCCGGTGATTTTCAAAACATCGCCGGGCTTGGCGCCGATTCGCATGAGGTCCGCCGGTGCAAGCCGGGCAATCGCGTGGCCGACGTCCTCGACACGGGCCTCTGAAACGCGAAGCGCGAGCGTTGCGGCGTTACATGGTGCGGAATTTTCCGGGTTCGAGAGACTCCCGGCTTGCGCCTCGGAAGGTGCGAACGGCCCGCCGCTCATGTCATCTCGCAAGTCAGGCAATCTACTCGTCCTTGAATCGAAATTCCGATCGTCTTCACCGGCAAAGCGGAGCAACCCGGGAGATTCTGTTGCGCTCAATGCCTCACTTCTTCAAAAGCATTTTTTCCACGTCTTCGATGTGGCGGCGCATGGCCAGCTTAGCGGCTTCAGCGTCGTGGCGGTTCAGCGCGGCCAGGATTTTCCGGTGGCCCGCCAGCGATTTCTGCGGCCGCCCGTCAACCTGCAAACTTCGCTCGCGAGAGTCGCGAAGCAGATCCATCAGCGTGTCCAGAACCTTGCGCACGACGCTGTTCCCCGAAGCCAGCGCAATAGAGTAGTGAAACTCTGTGTCTTCGGCGATGGTGCTTTCCCCGTTGCGCAATTTCTCATCCTGCCGATCCAGGATCTCCCCCATCTCTGCGAGCTCCTCCGGGGAAACGCGCGTGGCGGCGCGCAAGGCGAGGGCAGGTTCCAGCATCTTGCGAAAATCGAGAAGTTCGCCGACCAGCTCTTCCTTGCGCTTCCGTGCGTTGGCCAGCGGATTCACCAGCGAATCGGAAGAAATTTGGCGGACGATGGTTCCGGCGCCCTGGCGCGGCTCCACCATGCCCGTCAATTCCAGGCTGCGAATCGCATCTCGTATGGAGCTTCGGCTGACACCAAGCGATTCGGCCAGATCTCGTTCGGAGGGAAGCTTGTCGCCCGGCTGGAGTTTTTTCAGGATCAGGCGTTCGATCTGCTTTGCAACGCCTTCGTAGACTTTGTCCCTGCGGACGGTCTCGAAGTCGGATTTCAGGTTGAGAGACAAGCAAGGCTCCAAGTGGTCCGGTAAGTGGACCAGCGGGAGTATACACCGCTTGTCAAGCAGGGGCAATATTTTTTGGGCGGCTGGGGGCCCGCGGACTCGGTGATGCCGGTGCGAGATGAACCATCAGCGAGCGGCAACAAAAAAGTACGCGCTCATGGCCAGGCCCACGCCAATCACGGCGTAACGCATCTTCTGTGGGTCGGCTTTTTGCGCAAAGTGCGCCCCAAACCAACCGCCCGTGAGCGCCCCGGCAATCATCACCACGCATTGCGGCCAGAGCACCGCTCCTGCCCAGATGAACGTGACGACCGCTGCCACGTTGATGGTTGCGGCAAGCAGAGTCCGGATCGCGCCCATGGCCAGGACGTCGCGCATTCCAAGTGCCGCCAACATTCCCAGCATGACGAACCCGATGCCCGCGCCGAAATATCCGCCGTATACGGCCAGCAACAACTCCACGACGGAGCTCGCCACAATTGCGTGCCACGATAGTTGCCGCAGGTCTTCGACCACGGAAGTCCTACCGGCGATCGCGCGGATTTTATTGCCGAAAGCAAACAGCAAAGTTCCACTGAGCAGCAGCCAGGGCAAGAGATGCAGAAAAGTGTGTTGCGGTGTTCGGAGCAGGAGCAGTGCGCCGGCCCATCCCCCGGCGAGGCTGGTCGCCAGTAGGGGAATCAGGAGGCGTAACGGCGCGTCCAGCCGCTTCAGGTAAACGACAGTACTTGCCGCCAAGCCTGGCCATAATGCAACAGTGTTGGTGGCATTGGCTTCAACGGCAGGCACGCCCGTGAACAGCAGGACGGGAAACGACACGAAGCTGCCCCCGCCGGCCACCGCATTCAGCGTCCCGGCGACCGCGGCGGCGAAAAACAGCAGGATGGCGTGGGTGAAGTGCAAACTCCTGTTTATCAGAAAAGGGGAACTTCTGAGAAGGGAATCTCTTGCTGCGAAGATTCCAAAATTTGAACGGTGTAGCCACTTGATGGAGGGGCGAGCATGGCCGCTGGAATGAAATTTATCTTATTCCAAGGAGCGTAATTTTTTCTCGCCTCAATCGGTTTTTCGATTATTTGCTTGACACAATTCCGAGAATGCGCTAAACGCGTGACCGCCACTTTAATTCGCTCGAACATTTTGGGAGGGTAAACATGAATTCACTCAGGACGTGGTTCGTGCTTCTGGCCATCATTCTGGGTCTTGCAGGCACAAGCACCCGGTCAGCAGCCCAGAGCGACAACTCCGCCAGGAGTGGCATCCAGGCACCTTCCGCCGCAGCCAGCAAGGCGGAAGTGGAGCAACTGCGCCAGGAACTTGCCGCGCAGCGCCGGACGATTGAGCAATTGAAGAATTTGGTCGAGCAACTTGTGGACGTCAAGTCGCGGGCACCTTCCCCCGCAAACGATGGCGCCGCTCGCTTGATTAACACCACTTACCCGCTACCCGCTCCCGCGCCTGCCGCCGTTGCGGAAGTTGCGGCTCCCCCGGAACCCGTTGAGGTTTACCAGAAACCTCCCGACAAGAAGGAAAGCGGCGTACCTATAAACGCGGGATGGAACGGAGAACATTTCTTCATCAAGTCCAACGACGGCCAATTCCAGTTACAGCCGTATGGCTACGTGCAGACCGATTACCGCAGCTACATTGGAGACGGGGCTCCCCCGGACACATTTTCCGTGCGCCGCGGCCGTTTTGGCTTTCAGGGGAATTATGGAGACCACTATCAGTTTGGCATTCTGGTTGACGCCGCTGCATCAACAGGTGCAACGATCCGCGATGTCTACCTGAACGCGAAATACAACAACGCGTTACAGCTCCAAGCGGGGCAGTTCAAGGAACCGTTTGCGCAGGAACTGGCCGCGGGCGTCACGAACATAGATTTCGTCGAGCGCGGGTTGCAATCCCTGCTTTATCCCTCGGCGGCCTCGGCGTTCCGGAGTCCTGGCGCGGTAATTCATGGCGATGTCAACGGCGGCGCGTTCCAGTATTGGGCGGGCGCTTTCAACGGTAAAGGGTTTTCCACCAACAACACCACGAGCGTTCCCGAGGCGGTTGGGAGAGTGCGCTTCTACCCCTGGCGCAACAAGAAAGACAGCCCGTTGAAGGAATTTGCCTTCGGCGGATCTATCGCCTATAGCCAGGCACGCGGACTTTCCAACGAGCTCACGCCCGCAACCGGTTCACCAGATGCCGCATTTATTTTCCTGCCGCAGTTTCAAGCCAACGGGAATGTGTGGAGGTATGAGGGGGAGTTCACTTTCCTGAAGGGCCCCTGGGGCTTCCGTGACGAATACGTTCAGGCGATGTTCGATCGTACCGGCGTCGGAACTTTGACCCTGGGCGGACTCGGGTTCGCCGATCTGCCCGTGGTTCGATTCAAGGCATGGAACTCCGCCGCCACTTACCTGCTCACCCAGGAACGGCGACCGGAAAACGGCACGCCTCGCATCAAGCACCCGGTCTTTGGTCCGGAACTTCCTGGCGGCGGCGGGCGCGGATGGGGAGCGTGGGAACTGGCGTTCCGCTACTCCGGGATTCAGGGCAATGAACCCGGCATATTCTTCAACAACGTGTTTACGCCGCAGAACCTGCCCACTTTTAACCGGCACACTGACGAATTCAGTTTCGGCGTGAACTGGTATTTGAACTACTGGGTGCGCTTCCAGTCCAACGTGAGCATCGACCGCTTGAAGCAACCGAGCACGATCGGCGCTACACCACAGAACTACTACGTGTTCGAGCAGCGTTTGCAGTACCGCTTCTAGGGCAAAGGGAACCAGCCATGGACCGGACTGGATTCGAAGCTCGCGCAAGCGCCTGGAAGTCAAGCAGGCCTTCACAAGAACGAGAACCGCGCCACGGCGCCGAAAATTCGAGTGGAATTCCTGGAGGAGGTTTTTCGATGAGGTCAAGACTCGCGAAGATAATCGAAGTGGCTGCGGTTGTCGCCTTCGGATTTCTCTTGAACAGTTGCGGTTCCCAGCCGTATTGCCCGACTTGCGGCACGACCGTCAACGGGGCGTATGGCGTGCTCAACGTGATTCCCGTGCCGGAGCACAATCCCACCGGCGAACCGGGCGGTCCGTTCAACTCCTTCGACATCAGTTTCTTCGATCCGGTCCAGCAAAAGGTGTACACGTCCGACCGCATCGGGCTCGACGTGGTGGTGACGGACGCCAAGAACAACTTTGCGGTGAATACAATTGGCGGAATCAATCAGGTTGCAAACGCCGGAAACAACTTCAGTCCGTGCTGGGGCCCGCAGCTTGACTCTGTTAACGAGCCACAAGGGATTCCATCGATCGTCACAGGCCTCGGCAGCGTAAATTCCACGAGGCCTGGTAACGGACTTACCCGGTTCGGTTGCAGGAATGCTCCGTTCTTCGCAAACTTCGGCAATGCGTTTCCCGGCTTTGGCCCGAACGGCTCGTTCGGTGGATTGCCTGGGGCGCAATGCTGTGCGTCGCGCGCGAATGGAGTAAATCCGCTCTCCGGTCCCAACGGGCTGCTGGTAACGCCAGACGGAAACACGTTGTTCGTCGGCAGCGGCAGCGCCTCGGTGGTGGTATTCGATCTCACGAAGACTCCGCCGACGGTGATCGCGGATTTTGCCACGGGATCGTCTCCCGATTTCGACGGCCCGAATGGCGTTGGCCCCTGCATCGCTTCCTGGAACGGGGGCGCCGGCAGCGCTCCCGAATGCGCCGATGATCGCGCCGATGAAATGGCGTATGGAACCGTGAACGGACACGACATACTCACCATCGCGAATGGTGACCCTGGCCTTCCGTTCGTTTCCGTAATCGACGTGACCGACATCGTCAATCGTACGTTCAAGCCGCCGTTTACGACTCCCGGTCAGGGACATTGCCTGCCGGTAAACTACCCCGCCTACCCGACACAGGGGGATGCGACAAACAATTACACTCCCACGAATCCGGCCGCTTGTATCCTTGGCCAGATTTATTACGATGGGGCTGCACCGGTCGATTCAACGGTGCCGGTTGATAGCGGCAACGGTTTCCCCTGCCCCGATCCTTCCACCTCGGTGCCTTCAGGCGCTTCCGGCGGACCATTTCCTTTGGTGGCAACGGGCGGCACTCTGACCATTCCCTGCCATCACTCGGCGGTTGTTGACGCCAACACCGGCTTTTTCATCACCAGTGCAGGAAACGCTGGGGCCGGGCAACAAGGTGAAATTGCGGTGGCCGGGACAGGCGCCGTGGGTTTCAATCCTCTCCATGGTACTTTTTACGTGCAAAACCTGAATTGCACGGTTTCCAATCTGACCACTCAGTCGAGCGTCGCGGTCGGGTGCATCGACGAAATTGATCCACGAATCGGGAATCCGGCCGGTCCCGTGGTCGTCAATGTGGTGCCGACGCTGAACTGCATGCCTGCTGGCATCACCCAAGGACCCGGCCACGATTTCTTCATCGGCTGCGGGGGCCATGATGGTGTCCAATTCCCACCATTGCTGATTATCTTTGACGGTACTTGCACAACCAGCGCCGCCTGCCTCGCCAGCGAGGTCAACATCGATCAGAGCGGTGGTACCGACGAGGTATGGTACAACCCCGGCGACAATCGGTACTACACCGCGGGACGTGACATGCCCAACGGGCCGGTGCTCGGAGTGGTTGATGCCGGATCGCGCCAGTGGCTGGTGAACGTCACGACCGGTTCGAATTCCCACAGCGTGACCGTGAACCAGTTCACAAATCAGATATTTGTTCCCACACAGGCAGGGCCGCTTTGCGGTACGCAGAGCGCCAATGGATGCATTGCGGTTTATGGCAGACAGTAAGCGAAATTACGCAGTCCGGAAGCAGTGTTGAAACGCGAGCGAGACCATGGAGCAGGGAATACTCATCCGTGGTCTTGCCGTGAAGCGCGTTCAGCGCCACGGGTGTAAAATGGAGTTCGTAAAAAGACTTCGCGTGGCGGGGTTCCGATGTTACCGGTTCTAAATTTCCATTCGCGCCGCGTAACTTACGTTCGATGCGGTGTCGCGTGGATCTGCGTACTCTCACTCATCCTTGTTCTGGCGAACCGGGTTCCGCGAATCCAGGGCTGCGAAGGAACTTCCTGGATTTCGTCCGCCCCTTCGCAAATCTCAGCGAGAGTCCTGGCCAAGGACTTCTTCGTGCTATTTCCTCCAGCGTGCGGATCCAATGTGCTCCTTTACTTGCCTCCGTGTCCGCTCGAGCTGCGCGAAGAAGGCCCTCTGGTTTCCTTCTCCCTGGACAATCGCATTTTCACTCGGCCACCTCCCCGGACCTGGGCCGAAAGGGCCGCCCCGAAAAATGTCTCGCTTTCCGTCTCCGGACGCATCCAATGAGACGGAGACCCATATTGAGGAAACGCCTGAAAGTGAATGGAAGGCACGCTTAGAGCAGTGCCGGGAGGAATCGATGAGCAGGATTCAACAAGGATTTTTTCGGAGCCATATGGGTTCCGTCGGTATCGTCTTCGCAGCCGCAGTGGTTGTCTTGTCCGCGCCGCGCATCTCCGCAAACACCAAGCCCACGGAGGTTCCGGCAAAGGTGATCGCACATTTGCCCCTGAAGGATGCCCCGGGGAGCGAAATGCTTCTGCAAAATAAGGGAGACAAACAATACCTGTATGTTCAGAAGGCGTCCAAACAGGGCTTTACCGTAATCGATGTCACCAAACCGGTAGTGCCAAGTTTGGTGGGTCCGGCAGGCCAGAGCGGCGACGCAACCGCTGGCAAGCTTGAAATTGTGGGTCCTGACGTTGCCCTCGCCGAAGTTCCCGACAAGAACTCCAAAGGAGTCATCAGGAATTCCGATAGTCCCACTGAGACCGTCAAGATTCTCGACTTAAGCGACCCGGCGCATCCCAAGGTGATTCAGACCTTTACTGGCGTCACCAGCATCCTGCAGGATTCCGGGCGCGGCCTGATCTATCTGACCAACAATGACGGGCTCTGGATACTCACTCATGCCCGGCAAGGGCTGACGCCAGCGAAGAAAAAGCGCGCGTGCGGTTCCGAGGACGCCATCGCCTCCATGCCGCCTGACTGCCAGTAGGCGGTCTGCGCGGCTAACTCAGGCCAGCAAATATTCAACGCCATGACGCCGATCTTGGCCGGACGAGGGTACATCGAAGAACAAGGCAGCCTGGAACGGCGGAACCGTTAACGGTTTTGCTATTTCACACGGGTTTCCTGGTAGTGCAGGGCCTTCCATTGGCCCTCACGCTTCACCCAGATTTCACCAACCAGGATTTTCTCAAACCGAACCGTGGCCTTCGGCGGAAACTTGACAAAAACTTCGTAGCGGGCAAACACCGCATCCGTGCAGAGCGGCGTCACTTTCAGGAATGACAGCGTGAAGTCGGTGACCGCACTCTCCTGAAGTTCGCTCAAAGCCTTCCACTTGTAGCGTTCACCGCCGCCGTCGGCTTCGACCGCTACATACTCCTCAGTCAAGAGGTCACCATACGCTTTTTGGTCCTTGGCCTTGATCGCTTCCCATTCTGCCTTGATTTTTGCATCGAGCAGATTGGTGAGTTCCGGCGGAGCATCGGGCTTGGAGGTTTGACTGACCGCTCCCTGCGGATTTTGTCCAAAAACAAAGCAAGCCATCGCCAACCCTGCGCAAGCCAAGGCAAGTAGATTCCGCATCGCTTATGTCCCCCTGTGTGTCGTTTCTTTCACGCCAGACGCGACTGACTGGATATTGCACCTGAAGGATCAGGTTCGTGAAACCCCGCGCATCTTATCGGGCGGGACCTCGCGGCGTCAAAGTTGCAGTTAACCAATATGCCGCGACGCCAATCATCGATATTGCGAACATGCCAGCCGGGGAGCACGATTCTCTTCAACGCGTCTCAACCAAAGGAGTACAACTCTTATGGTTCCATCAGGGCGCAAGATGGCTGTTTGGCCGGCGGTCGTTTTGTTCATTGTTGGGTTCGGTCTTGTCGCAAACGCGCAGAACATCATTGCCCTGGTGGGCAGCGGTTCAAATCTTCCCACGCCGCTCTACTCGCACTGGGTCGAAGAATATAACAAGCTGAGTCCTGGCGTTCAGGTCCGGTATCTCAGCACAGGCACGGTCAAGGGCATCGAGGACATATCGCGAGGTGTCGGCGATTTCGCGGCAGGCGAAGTGCCGATGAACGACGAAGAGCTAAAAACAACGAAAATCCCCATCCTGCACATTCCTACGGTGCTGGTCGCCATCGTCCCGATTTACCACGTCCCCGGCGTAAAAGGGAACCTGCACTTCTCCGGCCCCGTCCTTGCGGATATTTTGCTTGGAAGCATCAAGACCTGGGACGACCCGCTGCTTAAGGAAATCAATCCAGGCCAAGCTCTGCCCCATCTGGAAATAGTGGTCGTCCACCGTACCGAAGGAAAAGGTTCCAACTATATCCTGAGCGATTTTCTTTCGAAGACGAGTTCGAAGTGGCGCGGCCAGATCGGCAAGACCCCCTCACCGGCTTGGCCCGTCGGAGTCAGCGCCAATCGCGGCGAAGACATGATGGAGAAAGTGAAAAGCACTGCCGGGGCCATTGGCTATATCGAACTGGGATTCACGATAACGGACAACTCGGTGGGTGTTGGCCATGTCCAGAATGCCTCCGGGAAATTCATCGGCGCCAGTCAGGCAAGCATTGCGAATGCTTACCGTTCCGCAGAAAAATCAATCCCGGCGGATTTTCGGGCCTCGCTGACGAACGCTTCGGGTAACGACGCCTATCCGATCATCAGCCTCACCTGGCTCTACGTGCCGGAAAAATCGGCTGACCCGGAACGCTCCAGGGCGCTTGCCCATTTCCTTGAATGGGCCCTCAGTATGGGCGAACAAAGCGCGGAGCAACACGGCTACACGCCATTGCCCGCGTCGCTTGCCACCAAAGTTCTGGCAAAGGTGCATTCCTTGCGCTGAACGGGCCAGCAGAATTCTGTTCCGTGCCGCTTGCGCGATGTGGAGTAACGTTGGCACATGAGCGGCGGAGTTCCTTGAAAATAGAGTAGATACTACCCGTTTTGAAGGCCATTCCCTGCCACTTGCTCTCGATATTCCCGTGGAGGAAACTATGGGGTAGCCTCTCTTTTGCTGAGGCTGAAGATGTTTGTGATGTTGCCACAGGAGTTCGCCATGAAACTGTCCTTTCATCGGTTTCAAGTTATGGGTCTGTCCTTAGTTGCTTTCAACTTGTTCTTCCCGTTTGTCGTACTTACAATTGCCGCGCAAACCGTTGTTGCCAGGGCTGAGCCACAGGCGAAATCTGCCGAACTCGAAATTCCCGCCGGAACGATTCTCCCCGTCAGGTTGAATCACGCTTTGTCTTCGAAAAGCGCAGAGGCAGGGCAGGAGGTGACCGGCCGCATCATGCAGAACGTGCCGCTGCCGAACCATGACGAAATTCGCGCGGGAGCGAAGGTGTCCGGCAGGATCGTGTCGGTGCAGCGGGCGGGAAATGGTACGGACGGAAAAATCTCTTTCCGCTTCGACACTCTTGAAACCCATGGTCGCAGAATTTCGATTGTCACCAATTTGCGCGCCATAGCCGGCTTCATGGAAGTACAGGCCGCGCAAACCCCCGAATTCACTCCCGGATTCGGCACGCCCTATATTTGGGCAAACACGCGACAGATCGGCGGCGACGAGGTTTACGGAGTGGGAGGCCCTGTGAACAGTGAAAACAGCGGAGAGGTGGGGAAAGGGGTTTATGGCGGCGTCCTGGTTCACGTTCGCGCGCGACCGGAATCAAAATGTCGCGGACCGCTGGATGCTGAAGACCGGCTTCAGGCCCTGTGGGTCTTCTCTTCGGATGCCTGTGGCGTATACGGCATACAGGGGGTCACCATTGCACATGCCGGCCGCACAGCCCCCATCGGAGAGATAGCGATGGGCGCGGAACAGCGGGATTTACTTGTCCGCGGCGCCAGTGGGATGTTGTTGCGCGTTATTCAATAACAGAAAGCGAGCCGGGCAATTCTTCTCGCGCCAAGATGCAGGGAGTGCGGCTACGTTCTCACGGCCGCGGCTGCCTGTGATCTATCATCAGTCCGCTTCGTAAGGTCAGCCAGCAATTCATAAGAGCGCAGCCGATCCTTGAAATCATACGCGTTCGAAACCACGATCAGTTCATCCGCCTGAGTCTCTTCCAGAAATTCATTCAAACGTGCCGCCACACGTTCCGGGCCCCCGAAAATCGCCGCTCCAAATTTGGCAGCCACCATTTCCCGCTCATCGGCGCTCCATTCGATGCTCTTTGTTGGGGGCGGTAAGGGGCCGGGTACTCCGCGAATTAAATTCAAGAACATTTGGATGGGCGTTGTTGCAAGAAACTGCGCCTGTTCGTCCGAATCCGCCACCAGGATTGGCACTCCGACCATTGCATAAGGTTTTTCCAAGACTTCCTAGGGCCGAAACGAGGCCCGATAAATCCGCAGAGCCGGCAGCAGCGGTTGCGGCTGAAAATGTGCCGCGAACGCGAACGGGAGTCCCAGCGCCCCCGCCAGGCGCGCGCTGAAGTCACTCGAGCCGAGAAGGAAAATCGGAACGTTCGTGCCCTCCCCGGGATAGGCATGCACTCGTTGTGAAGATGACGGCTTGCCCAGATAGCGGCGCAACTCTTCGACAAGTTCCGGGAAATCATCGCCAGTGCCGAGAGAGGAACCGCGCAGAGCCCGCATAGCAGCTGAATCGCCACCAGGAGCCCGGCCGAGACCCAGGTCGATTCGACCCGGGAAAAGAGATTCCAGGGTCCCGAATTGCTCGGCAATCACAAGCGGGGAATGATTTGGCAGCATGATGCCGCCGGATCCTACGCGAATTCTGGAAGTTCCGTTGGCAATGAAGCCGATGAGCACCGAAGTGGCGGAACACGCGACGCCATGAATGTTGTGATGCTCCGCCAGCCAGAAACGCTTGTACCCCAAGGCTTCCGCATGCTGAGCCAGGACTAGCGAGTTTTGGAAGGCCTCCGCGGCTGTCCCACCCTGCCTCACATGCGCCAGGTCCAGGATAGAGAGGGGTGTGCTTGCAAGTCGTGAATAATTCACCATGGACTCCTCTTGATCGGCAGAACGCCCCAAGTTTCCCATCGCGCCGCCACACCCATTTGATGCAACAGGCCTTCCCAAGGTATTTTGATGATCGCCCGAACGAGTTTCGGCCAATCCCTGTGGGTAGGATTCCGTTTCCAGAATGTTTGCAGGAGGAGCATTTTCCGGCCTACTGTTATCCAATTCTTACTGGTAAACAACTCGGAAAGGCCTTCAAATTCCGCTCTAACCAGTTAAAATCATGGATTCCGAACTGCCACTGACCATTGGCCTGGTATCAGGCCACAGGGTGCATTCCAGGGAGATCAGGTGAAACTCAGCCTTCACACAGCCTCCAAGCATGCGACATTTTTCAAACCTCGCATTTGCGCGGGCGTGATGCATGTTCTAATTCCGGTTGTGATCCTGCTTACGGGCTGCCGCTCGCAGAGTTCTCCTGCTGTTCCTACGATCGAATTCACGAAAATTCCTCCGGCCGCGCAAGGCGGCCGTGAACGGGTCGATACCATTGCCGGCCGGGTCTCCGGCTCTCGTCCAGGCCAGCAGATTGTCGTTTACGCGAGGAGCGGTCCGTGGTGGGTGCAGCCATGGCCCGACAAGCCTTTTATCCCGATTCAAGCCGATGCGACATGGGGAACTTCTACCCACCTTGGGTTCGAGTATGCCGCCATGTTGGTAGATACCGGCTATCATCCTCCGCCGACCATGGACGTCGCGCCCACGCAAGGTGGCTCTGTGGTTGCAGTGACGATTGTAAAAGGGACCGGAGCGCTGCAACTGGCACCCGTGAAGCCGCTCCATTTCAGCGGCTACGATTGGGAGGTCCGTACTATCGCGAGTGACCGCGGGGGGGTGAATAACTTGTATGACGGTGACAATGCCTGGACCGACTCGAGTGGTGCTCTTCATCTTCGCATCAAGAAAAAGGGTGACAAATGGTCATGTGCGGAGGTGGAACTGAATCGCAGTCTCGGTTACGGAACCTATATCGTCGTCGTTCGTGATACAACGCACCTGGAACCTGCCGCGGTTTTGAGCATCAATACCTTTGACGATTGGGGAGGCGACCAGCATTACCGCGAACTGGATGTCGAATTCGGGCGCTGGGGAGAAGCCGGCGGCAAGAATAATGCGCAGTACGGCATTCAGCCGTTCTACGTTCCGGGCAATGTCGCGCCATTTACGTTGCCTCCGGGCACCTTTACGCATTCCGTGCGTTGGGAATCCGGACGGGCGAGCTTCCAGTCTGTTCGAGGCTCGGAAATAAGAGCCGGAGCGCCGGTTGTTTCGGAGCACGTTTTCACCTCGGGAGTGCCTTCACCGGGCCAGGAAAAAGTTCAAATGATGTTTTATGTTGTGGCCAGCGAAAAGAGCCCGCTTCAAGGAGAAAATGAGGTCGTTGTTGAGAAATTCGAATATCTCCCTTGAAGCCCGCAGGGGATGCCGCTGGCTCCGATGGAGCCTGATGGCTGTATTGGCTCTGGTGTGCTGTGCTTCGGTGTCACAAGCCCTCGATCCAAATCGAATCCTGTCGCAATATATGCGGGAGCGTTGGGGCACGGAAAAAGGGTTCACCGGAGGCTCCGTAACCGCCCTGGCGCAGTCTACTGATGGCTATTTGTGGATCGGGACAGACAAAGGCCTCCTTCGCTTCGACGGCCTGAGCTTCCGCTCTTTTCCGCTCGCGACCCCCCTTACATTTCCTATCGGGCCCGTCCAGGCGCTCACTTCGGACACGCAAGGGAATTTATGGATTCTGCTGCAAAGCACGAAGATCTTGCGCTATCACGAGGGTAAATTCGAACTGGGCCGCGAACTTGCGGAGTTCGGAATCACGTCGCTTCTCAAGCGTAAAGATGGCTCGGTGCTCTTCGCATCTCTCGCCTACGGCCCGCTGATCTACAACTCTGGAAAATTCGAATTGCTTAGTCCGCCTTCGGGGCCCGCAAACCCCACCCTGGGCGCGTCCGAAATTACCACTGACGAACTTTCCAGCCGCCTCAGTTGGGCCACCGGCGTAACCCCTCATCGGTTCGCGGAGCCCAATTCGGCCGTCATTTCCATGGCCGAAACCTCCGATGGCAAAGTCTGGCTGGGCACGCGCGACAAAGGCCTTTTCTATATGAGGGACGGCAAAGTCGCCGCCGTCACGACCGGCATCCCCGGCGCCTCAATCAACTGCTTGCTGGTCGCGGGTGATCACGAACTGTGGATCGGCACCGACAAAGGTGTCTTGCGGTGGAATGGTACGAATGTCAGTTCGGCGGATGTTCCCTGGAGACTTCTCCATCTCCATGTTCTTTCGATGGTCCGGGATCGCGACTCGAACATCTGGTTCGGCACTCCCGGTGGACTCATTCGGGTAAGCGCGGGCGGAGTCGGTTCCGACGTGGGCAACCCGCGAACGCCCGCTGCGGTGACCGCTCTCCTTGAGGATCGAGAAGGGGATCTCTGGTCCGGCGGTCCGTCGGGAATCGAGCGCTTGCGTGATAGTGCGTTCGTGACCTACTCCACGAGAGGCCTTCAGTCGGAGAGCAGCGGGCCGGTTTACGTGGACCAGAGTGAGCGCGTTTGGTTCGCTCCCTTCGAAGGCGGGCTTCATTGGTTGAAGGGTGAGCAGAGTGGGAGCGTTACCAGCGATCGCCTCAACCAGGATGTTGTTTATTCCATCGCCGGGGGAAGAGACGAATTGTGGATCGGCAGGCAACAAGGTGGGCTGACGCACTTGCATTACGCCGGTGGCGCGCTCACAACGCGGACCTACACCGAGGCGGATGGTCTCCCGCAAAATAGCGTCTACGCCGTATTTCAGAGCCAGGATGGAACGGTCTGGGCCGGGACCTTAAGCGCCGGCGCAAGCCGGCTTCGCAACGGACATTTCACAACTTACACCGCATCGGCCGGCATGACCTCGGACACGGTAACCTCGATTGCCGAAACTTCCGATGGCACGATGTGGTTTGCAACGCCGAACGGCCTTAGCGCGCTGACCGGTGGACACTGGCGGGCGTGGCGTGTCCGCGATGGTCTTCCCTCCCAGAATGTGAACTGTCTTTTGACTGACTCCGCGGACCTGCTCTGGATCGGCACCTCATCGGGCCTCGCCTATCTCATCTCAGGTCAGATCCAGGTGCCCACGACAGCGCCACCGGCACTGCATGAACAAATTTTGGGAATTGCCGAAGACAAACTGGGTTGGCTCTGGATCTCCACCTCCAATCATGTTCTCCGAATCAAACGCGACAAGCTGTTAAGCAACTCCGTTCGCGACACGGATGTTCGGGAGTACGGATTGGAAGACGGTTTGCACGGGACGGAAGGCGTCAAGCGTCAGCAGTCCGTTTTTTCCGATTCGTTGGGCAAAATCTGGTTTTCCATGAACCGGGGCATTTCCGTTGTTGACCCTTCGCGCGCCATAACAAGTTCTGCCCCGGCCAAGGTACACATCGAGGAGTTGTCTTCTGACGGGAGTCCCGTCAGCCTCACAAAGAATATTCAGCTTCCCGGCGGTCATCGAAGAATTACTTTCGCATACTTGGCGCTGAGTCTTTCCGTTCCCGAACGCATTCGCTACAGGTACAAGCTCGAAAGTGTCGACGAGGGCTGGAACGGCCCAGTCGCGGAACGTCAGATTACTTATAACAACCTCGGCTCTGGCACCTATCGTTTCCGCGTGCTCGCGAGCAATAGTGATGGACTCTGGAACAGCGATGAATCCGACGTGGCATTTAATATCGAGCCTTCCTACTGGCAGACCTGGTGGTTTCGGCTTTCTGGCTTCGTCGCCAGTGTTCTGGCGGTATTGTTGTTCGTTCGACTGAGGATGCGCGCGCTTGCCGCGCGGATGAATATGCGGTTCGAGGAACGCCTTGCCGAACGCACCCGGATCGCGCAGGAACTTCACGACACACTGTTGCAAGGATTCATGAGCGCGTCCATGCAGCTTCACGTCGCCGACGACCGCCTCCCCGAAGATTCGCCGGCCAAGCCGCTCCTCGGCAGGGTGTTGCACTTAATGGGGCGCGTAATTGACGAAGGCCGCCACACTGTCCGCGGGCTTCGTTCGGCGGAGATCGCCCGCCAAAACCTGGAAGAGGAGTTTTCCCGCATTCAAAAAGACATGGCTATCTCCACCCAAAGCGAATTTCGTGTCATTGTGGAGGGCGCGCCCCGGCAGATGAGGCCTGTCATTCGCGATGAGATTTACTTTATCGGCCGCGAAGCCTTGGCCAATGCGTTTCGCCATTCCGGCGCCACGGAGGTCGTTGTTGAAATCGAATACAGCGCCAGCCACTTGCGGATTCTGGTACGCGACAACGGTTGCGGCATGGATCCGCAAGTGATTCACGGCGGCCGCGAAGGACATTGGGGTTTGTCTGGAATGCGCGAGCGCGCCGAACGCATTGGCGGAAAACTGAGGGTGCTGAGCCTGGCCTCCGCGGGCACGGAGATCCACCTCTCGGTTCCGAGCCGCCTGGCCTACGAGCCTGAATTTTCCAATCGTCCTAGCCCGTGGTTCTCCCGGCTTTACTCCCGTAAGGCGACCAATGGGAATTCTCAAGGTGAGCAGAAATTGCGCAAATGAGTGAAAAAAACAAGATTCGAGTTCTTAGCGTGGACGACCATCCGCTGCTCAGGGAGGGCATCGCCGCCGTCATTAACAGCCAACCGGACATGTTGATGATTGCCGACGCCGCGAGCGGGCAGGACGGGATCCAGCAATTCCGCATGCACCGGCCCGACGTCACACTGATGGATCTTCGCCTTCCCGATATGAATGGCGTGGATACGACGGTGGCGATCCTGGCGGAGTTCCCCGAAGCTCGGATTATCATGCTAACCACGTTTGAAGGCGATGTTGAAATCCAGCGCGCTTTGGAAGCCGGCGCGCGCGGCTACATGCTTAAAAGCATGCCTCCCAAGGACCTGGTTGAGGTCATTCGGCAGGTGCACGCCGGAAAAAAACGTGTCCCCCCGCAACTTGCGGCGCGGCTAGCCGAGCATATGAGCGATGAAGCTCTGACCGTTCGCGAACTGGACGTTTTGCGCCAGATCGCGGAGGGGAATCGAAATCGCGACATCGGCGAAAAACTTTTCATCACCGAAGAAACAGTCAAAGTGCACATCAAACACATCATGGAGAAATTGGGAGCCAGCGATCGCACCCAGGCCATCGCCATTGCCATCCGCCGTGGGATTATTCACCTCTAGCTGTCGGGAAACGCTTCCGCCTTGATACCACTAACGCGTTACTTAAAGATACCGGAAAGTAGGGTAGCCACGTCCCGCTCCGCCCGGGTAATTTTGCGTAACGGACGTCTGATCATCCACGGAGTATGATGCAATTGCACAGGCTATTTTCCGCATTTCCGGCCGGGCTCCCTGGAGTTGGACTGCTGCTTTTGCGAGCGGTCGTCGGTGCCAGTCTGGTTGCGCAGGGGTTGGCCACTTTCTTGTCTAATGAACATTCGACGCCATCTGTTGGGCTGATCGCCGTGCTCCTGTTGACGAGCGGCCTCTTTGTTCTGATTGGCTTTCTAACCCCTATATTCAGCCCTCTCGCGGCGCTTGAATGTCTTGGGATCGCGCTTTCCTGGTTCCCGCTTCCGTTGTGGACTTTTTCCGGTTCGAAACTGGCAATCGCCCAGTTGATTGCCATCTCCACGGCAATAGCTCTTCTTGGCCCTGGGGCTTTTTCGGTCGATGCCCGGCTTTTCGGGTGGAAAGAAATAGTGATACCGCCTGCCTCCCGCTCTCAGCAGGACGAATAAGTTCTTTCTGCTTTGGTGCCCTTCCCACTTCCGGGGTTCCCGGCACGACATATGAGAAATTGTCAATCCACCTATCGTGGTATTTCGAATCACCCCCCAGAGACGTAGCAATAAATTATTCCATTTCGGGATGTTTTTCCTTCTTGGCTCCGGCAAAGTCACCTTGCTTCTGCCCTTCGTTCGAATCCGCGAAACACTTTTCGCAAGTGATGAGGAGGATACGCACTTGGCAACACAGCAATACAGCTTGGCAAGTAATGGCAACTTCTCTGAAATTGCTTCTCAAAAACTGTCCGACAATCAGCTTCTTTCGGCCGCGAAGCAAGGGAACCAGGCGGCTTTTGGAGAACTCTTCGAGCGCCATGCAAAAAAGATTTTTCTCTCCACGCTGCGTATCACCCGAAATCGTGAGGACGCCGAGGATGCTCTCCAGGAATGCTTCTTGAGCGGCCTGATTCATCTGAAGGATTTTGACGGCAGATCTCAGCTGTCCACCTGGCTTACGCGCATCGCGATCAATGCGGCCCTGATGAAGCTTCGCCGCAATCGGTACTCGCGCGAAGTGCCGATGGAGTTCCTGGATGAGGAAGGGAAGGAGCGTCCCCGCTTTCAATTCATCGACGGCTCGCCGAACCCCGAGGACAGTTATGTCGAGCAGGAGCGCGTGGGGCTTCTCCGCGACGCTCTTGCAAGGCTTCGGCCCCGCGTTCGCGCAGCGATCGAAATCTGCCAGATGCAGGAGTGTTCCATTAAGGAAACCGCGCGCAAACTGGGTATCTCTGCGGCAGCAGCCAAGGGCCGCTTGTTCCACGCCAGGGTTGCGCTTCGGAAGGCTTGCATACAAAAATCGACTCCAATCGCTCGCCGACTGGGTCGCGCTGCGTAGAGGCCAGTCGTCGCCTTCGCAGATATTCCCGGAGTTGGCAAATAAATCCGGCAGGAATATCCAGTTCCTGCCTGCGCCGTCATCGGCAACCGAACTCAGAGCATCTTTAGAATTAGGACCGCGGCCCCTCACCGTCCGGGCAGGGCGTGTCTACTTTTTCGGTTCTTCGGGAGGGAATTGACGGAACATTTTTTCGACGCCCTTGTTCAGGTTCTTGATGTTCTTATCGGAATTGTTGGATAGCGTATCGCTCGAAGATCCTCTCCAAAGAAGTTTCTTCGTCTTGGCGTCGAACAGATCTACCACCAGCGTGCCCACTTTGTATGTTTCGGTTGTGGTCGTCGCTTCTCCAAAGCCTCCACCACCGAATCGCCTCCAGCCCCAGCCTCCTCCGAACCCGCTATAAAAGGTGTTCAACGTCTCTTGATTGCTGGTCAATTGAACGGCGACGATTGATACATCCCCGCCGGACTCCACCTGGGTCCAGCCCCTCGCCTCCAGAACGGCATTTACGGCACTCTCGATCCGGTCGACGAACAACGGATCCTTGGTCCTCACGTGCTCCCACGAGTAGGTCTTGTATCGAGCAAAATCCGCTCCGCGGTCGTAATCGGTCTTCACCTGCTGCGCCATTGAAACGTCCGCGAACAAAAACATGATTCCGACTAACGCAATCGCGACTCTCTGCAATTTCATCGCAGCTCCTCTGTTACTTTTGCCGACTCATCGCCCCCTGGAGGGGGAGCTTTGTTTACCCTTTTCCTTCTCGCACCGGTAAGCTTTAGTTTCCTTGTAGCTTCGTGTGGCTCGCCACTACCTGTGCCACTGTGGACTGAGTTTGCTTGCTGGCCATCTTTTCCTCTTTGGATGCATACACCCGGCTTCCATCCGGATTGCCTTCGTCAAACATTTCTGAGAGAAAATAACGATCTCCGTATTTGTTAAAAATTAATTCCGTCTTGGCCGGCGCGGAGTTGACCTGCGCAGACTCGACGTCGAACAACACGGACATTGTGCCGTCCCTCCGGCTTATCTGCATGACCGTCCCATTGTTGTCGTCTAGCCGGTGAATGACGTAAGTGCCCGCCGGAAGCGTATTTTTCCCCACGTGGAACGGAAATGGGATTTGCGCTTCGACGTTTCCGATAATCTGTGCGTGCGCGCTGGTCGCGGAAAACGACGCTGCGATAAGTAAGGTGAACAACAGAGGCAGGAAGTTGCGAATGCCCCGCGTCGTTCGAGTGGTCTCAAGGGTTCCCAGGTTTTCGTTGTACATGTTCTTTTCTCCTCTTTGCATTTTGCAAGATGCTCTAAAGCTCATCTTTACGCCCACTAGATACGCAAGACTTATTCCAATCCCAGGGTGACCGTAAGTTACAGAAACTACTGGCTGCACGAGCGCGGATTGTGGGAACGGTGGCGACCGGCTCAACAGTTGCGGCGCCAACGACAGTGTCATGACAGTCGGAGTCGATGCCTCCGAGGCGCTTTTCAGGAAGCTTCGTTCAAGTGCTAGAACTCTCCCCGGGCGTTAGGAATCTTGAGTTGGGGACCTTTAGCCTTTCAGAAAGCTTCTATTTGCCAGGGTCAAAATGGTGTCTCTTGGCATCCAACAGCCAGTTCGTGGGGGAGGGCGTGTATCGACGCTGTTTATTTTTCGCTACTTCCGAAATTGAATGCACCACCTGCAATCGCCCCGGGTCGATGAGGGAGGGTCTGCATGCCAGACGAATCTACTGGCGTACTGGCGAGTGCTCGTATCCACTGGAAGGGTTGGCCGATTGTGGTCCACTCCACGCGGACGGCAATTGCTGCCGTGGCTTCCGTGTTGGCGGCCCGGCTCTTCCGTTTGCCGGAAGTCTATTGGGCGCCGGTGACCACCCTGGTGATCACTCAATCCTCGCTTGGGGCCGCTCTGACCGTCTCACGCCAGCGCTTTGCTGGCACGGCGGTTGGCGCTTTAATCGCCGCGCTTGTTGCCACGTATTTCAGAAGCAATTTGCTTGTATTTGGCAGCTGCGTACTCCTTCTGGGACTCCTCTGCCCGTTGGCTCATCTCGATCGCAGCGCCTACCGGTTTGGCGGAGTTTCGCTCGCAATCGTGCTGCTCATTCCTCGGACGGCGCCGGCCTGGATCATCGCGTTCCACCGTTTTGCGGAAGTCTCCATCGGGATCGCGGTGGCACTGCTCCTGGCCACGGTATGGCCCGAGAAAGAAATCGTCGACCTCGCAAAGACCAATTTGTTCCGGTAGTACTTTGCAAAGTCACATGAATTACGACTGAGGAAAGGAGACTACTAACATGGCGACAACACCGAAAGCAACACGGTCAGGTTTTCCGGACTCCCACCGCGGGATGGACCTTCTCAATCGACAGGGGCTGAACAAAGGGACGGCGTTCACGGAAGACGAGCGAAACAAGTTCGGACTGGACGGTCTTCTCCCGCCTCAAGTTGAGAGCCTTGAGCAGCAGGTCATCCGCGCTCACGCGGCCTACAAGCGAAAGGACGACGATTTGGAGCGGCACATTTATTTGCGGGCTTTGCAGGATACCAACGAAGTCCTTTTCTACCGGCTCTTGCTGGAGCACATCGAGGAAATGACACCGATGGTCTACACACCCGTGGTCGCGCTGGCTTGTCAACAATTCAGTCACATTTATCGCCGGCCGAGAGGACTATTCATTTCCTATCCGTTGCGGGACTCCATCCCGGCGCTCTTGCGAAATCGTCCCAGCCCCGAGGTTGACGTAATCGTCGTCACGGACGGCGAACGCATCTTGGGAATTGGTGACCAGGGAGCGGGAGGCTTGGGCATCCCAATCGGCAAGCTCTCCTTGTACACGCTCATCGGCGGCATTCGTCCGGAACGCACGCTCCCGATCGTTCTGGATGTGGGGACCAACAATCAGGAGCGCCTCAACGATCCCGAGTACCTCGGCTGGCGGCATGAACGGATTACAGGACAGGAATATTTTGAGTTCGTGGATCAATTCGTTCAGGCGGTGAAGCAGGAGCTTCCTGGAACATGCCTTCAATGGGAAGACTTTGGGACACCGCATGCGCGGCCCATTCTTCAGCGCTATCACGATGAATTGCTGACGTTCAATGACGACATCCAGGGAACGGCGGCTGTCGCCTTGGGAGCGATTCTTGGCGCCGTTAAAGTGACCGGGAAAAGTTTGAAGGACCAGCAAATCGTTATGCTCGGAGCGGGTTCCGCCGGCATTGGTGTTGCCGACGGATTGCGAGCCGCAATGAAAGACGAAGGGCTCTCCGAACAGGAGGCGCGCCGGCGCTTTTGGGTCGTGGATCGGGACGGTCTTCTGCACTCAGAGAGAAAAGACCTTTCTCCGGAACAGAGCGTCTACGCCCAGCCGGAAGATCGCGGCTCAGGTTGGCCACGAACTTCCAACGGTAACATCGGCCTTGCTGACGTGATTGGCAAGATCGAAGCCACAATTCTAATTGGGCTTTCAACGGTTGGCGGCGCCTTTTCGGAATCGATCGTTCGCGCGATGGCGAGCAAGGTCCAACGGCCGATTATCTTCCCGCTGTCGAATCCGACCTCCAAATCGGAAGCGAAAGCCGACGATTTGATTCGTTGGACCGAAGGCCGCGCTCTGGTGGCCACGGGATCGCCTTTTGCGCCTGTCAGCTACGGTGGCCGCGCCATTCCGATCGCACAATGCAACAACATTTTCATCTTTCCAGCCGTGGGGTTGGGCGTTGTGGCGTCGGGCGCCCGGCGAGTCACGGACGCGATGATGTTGACGGCGGCACGATCGCTAGCCGAAAATTCGCCCGCCCTCAAAGACTCTTCCGCATCTCTCCTGCCCCCTTTGACCGACATTCGGAGAGTCGCTGCGCAAATCGCGATGGCGATTGGCCTGGAGGCCCAGAGGGGCGGGGTTGCTCCGGTGTCACCGGTGGACGAACTGCAACACCGAGTGGCAAACACTCAGTGGTTTCCCAGTTATTCTTCATCTTAGGCAATCGGCATCAGGCGCGTGGCTTCAAGTCTGGGCGCATGCATGCTCAATCCGGGAAGTTGAGTCGGTTTTGCAGTGCGATAAAGCGGGGATTGAAGCGCAGTGGATCGAGTTCCGGTTCCACCTTTAGAAACACCAATCCGTTCGAACGGTCGGTGTATGACTTCTCCAGCCAGTTCATCGCCAGATCGTACTTTCCTAGGCCCAAATAAACGATGGCGACATAGTACGGCGAAACATATTGCTTTTTGGCAAGCGCTTCAAGCTGTGCCAACAGTTTGTTCGCCGCCGCATGATTTCCGGCAAGCGCCTCCGCATGCGCCAGCGCCGAGAGAGTCAAAGGACTGGAGTGCGATAGCTCGAGAGCCTTCTGCAACTCCTCAATTGCCGGGCCGAACTGCCCTTTTTGCTCGTACGCCTGACCGAGATTAAGATGCGCCCACTCCGATGCGGGATCCATCTCCAGGGTGTCTCGTAGCTGGGCGATAGCGCGATCATATTCCCTGGCCAGATACAACCGCCAGCCGAGACTCGCGTTGATACTGATAGAGAGCGGTTCCAGTTCCCGAGCCTTCTTAATTTGTTGAAAGCTGTCGTCGAATTTTCCCATCGCGCTCAGGTACAGCGAGTAGCGCTGATACGCCGTGGAGTAGCCCGGGTCAAGCTGAATCGCCTTCTTGAAGCCTTCCGCAGCACCGGCCCAGTCCCAATCGTAATTAAATTTCGCCGTGGCCAGCGACGTTTCCGCGGCTGCGAGGGAAGGATCAATCTCCAGCGCCCGAATCGCCGCCGCCTTGGCCTTCGGCGCCGCCTCCGACGCCGGCCATCTTCCATAAATGGTCGCGCCAATAATCCCATAGCAATCGGCCAGCCCCGCATACGCCAGCGCATATTGCGGATCTTTCCGCGTGGCCTCCTCAAAATATCCGATCGCCTTTTCAAATCCGTCGCCAGATCGCTTATTCCAGTAATACCGCCCTTTCAAATAATCCTCGTAAGCCTCCGGGCTCACCGATGGCTTTTGCGCCAAACGCTCTTTGTCTTCCTTCGTCAGGTTGATCCGGATCTCGTCCACAATTGCCGACGATACTCGATTCTGCAGCGCCAACACATCGCCAATCGGACTCTCATACGTGTCCGCCCAAAGATGCTGGTCCGTGGAAACCTGCACCAGTTCCGCCGTAATCCTCACGCGGTTTCCCACCCGCATTACGGTTCCCTCGACTACTGCATCCACATTCAACTCCGTGGCGATTTGTGGCAACGGCTTGTGGGTTCCTTTGTAGGCCATGGCCGTCGATCGCGAAATCACCCGCAGCGAATGGATTTTCGCAAGGTTTGCGATCAAATCGTCCGTCATCCCGTCGGCGAAGTAATCCTGTTCCTTATCACCCGAAAGATTCTCCAGCGGCAGCACCACCAGCGAACTGCTCCGGTTCGCCTTCCCCTTGCTCGCATTTACGCCGCGCACATAGTGCACCGTAATTCCAGAGATCAGCGCGCTTCCCGCCAGCACCGCCGCAGCCAGCAGCGCAATCCGCGAGAGGGAAAATCGGCGTGGATGCTGTTCCTCCATATTTCTTTGAGGAAACTCTGGAGTTCCGGAGCTGCTTTTCGCCGGAACAACTGGAACTTCAGTAGCATTCTCGATCCCGGCGGTGTCAGCCGCCAGGTGATCCGAAGCCGAGGGTTTCTGCTCTACCGGTGCGATGAACCTGTACCCCCTCCGCGGCAGCGTCTCGATAAATCGCGGGTGGTCGGAGGAATCGCCCAGCACCTCGCGCAGCCTCATCACCGCATTGTTCAAGCCGTGGTCAAAATCCACAAACGTGTCGCTCGGCCAGAGGCATTCCCGCAGCACTTCGCGAGGCACTATCTCGCCTGGCCTCGCCACCAGCATCGCCAGAATTTGAAAGGGTTGTTCGGGAAGTTTCAACCGCAAGCCGTGCTTGCGCAGCTCTCCCGCTGCCATGTCGGCTTCGAACACGCCGAAGCGGATGTTCCTCGGGGAGCGGGGGTTTTGTTCCATGGAGGTTCCGGGAATGCTCGAAAGTATAGCCCCCGGCGTGAGGCCGGTCAAAGTCTACTTTCCATCTCACAACTTAACTCCCGTCTTTTCAGGTGCGAAGCCGATGATGTAGAAGTGTTTTCGATTGGATGCATCGTGGATTGCACTCCCATCTGATTCCGCTCACATTCGCGCAACAGCAGTTCGACCGGTCCGTTCGGTGCGAAGCGCATTTGCGCGCAAGCGCTCGCCACAATAGCACCGGGTCAAGCTTCAGGGGATGCGCGCCAGGGGGATCATAATGTTCAATCGTGGTTGCAACTCTTCTTTTGCAAAATGGGTTTGCTTGTCGCTCGCACTAGCCTTGGCTCTCTTCTCCGCCACTCCAATCCGCGCTCAAGTCTCCGGCGCCACCCTCTCCGGCCTGATCACCGACGAAAATGGTGGGCCAGTTCCCGACTCCGCCATCAGCATCAAGAACGTGGGCACCGGCGTCACGCGCGATGCGGTCACCAATGCGGATGGCTTCTACTCTGTGCCGAACCTTCTCCCAGGCAACTACGAGGTCCGAGTGACCGCGAAGGGATTCCAAACCCTTGTCCAAAAAGAGATCACCCTCACCGTCGGCGCCCAGCAGGCCCTCAACCTGAGCCTCAAGGTCGGCCAGTTGTCCCAGACGGTAGAAGTCAATGCGGCTCCCCCTGACATTCAAACTACCTCTTCGACAATCAGCGCGACTGTAGACTCGATGACCGTCCGGCAACTTCCTCTCAACGGCCGCGACTGGACTTCCCTCGCCACTCTCGAGCCCGGTGTGGTCAGTATTCCCAACCAGGCCACCACCTCATTTAGCGCTAACAAGGGAAACCGTGGATTTGGAAACCAACTGAGTAATGGTGGCCATCGAGCCAACGAAAACAGCTACCGCGTGAACGGCATCAGCATCAACGATTACTCGAACTCCGCTCCGGGCGGTGCGACAGGAGTCAACCTCGGCGTCGACGGAGTCCAGGAGTTTTCGGTCCTCACCAGCAATTACACCGCGGATTATGGACGGACTTCAGGGGCGGTGATCAACGCCATCACCAAATCCGGCACCGATCAACTTCACGGCACGGCTTACTTGTTCGATCGCGACAGCATCTTCGATGCGCGTAACTTCTTCGATGGCCCAAAGATCCCTACCTTCCATCGTACCCAGTTCGGCGCTTCCGGCGGCACAGCAATCATCAAGAACAAAACCTTCGTCTTCGCCAACTACGAGGGCATCCGCCAAGACTCTTCTTCTTCGGGCGCGATTCACGTGCCCTCGGAAGAGGCGCGCAGCGGGATGCTATGCGTCTCTGCCGGCACGAACCCTTGTGCTTCGCTGACTCCGGTCACTGTGAGCCCCCAGATAGTCCCTTATCTTGCCCTTTGGCCTTGCCCCGCCTCGTGCCAGAGCGCGACCTTCACCGACACCGTTGCCCTCAATTCGACCACCCCTAATCACGCCAGCGAAAACTACGTCATTACCAGGATCGACCATAAGCTCACCGATAAAGACAATCTTTCTGGCAGCTACTTTTTTGATTCCGGCCCGCAGTCTCAGACCGATCCACTCGGCAACACCGTTCACCAGGTCTTTTCCCGGCGTCAAATGGTCAGCGCCGAAGACACTCACATCTTTAACCCCGCGTTCGTAAATACCGTCCGCGCAGGATTCAGCCGTGTGATTGGCAACATCAACACCCCGGTTTCCGGCGATGCTGTTGCCACGAATAAGGCTCTTGCGATTGCCCCGGGTGCCATCGGTCCCCCGGAGATCCCCATTTCCGGCATCACCACGGCCTTCGGACTTGGTGGCTTCAACAAGTTCAATCACGCTTGGAATTCCATCCAACTCTACGACGACGCCTTTTTTACCCACGGGACGCACTCCATCAAATTCGGCTTTGCCTTCGAGCGCATGCAGTACAACATTCTCGAGCAATTGAGCCCCAACGGCCGCATGAACGGCTATTCGCTGGATGCTTTTCTGACCAATGCGCCTCACCAGTTGAACGCTCTGGCCCCCGGCGGTTCGTTTGAAGTTGGATTGCGCGAAAGCCTTTTTGCGGGGTACATCCAGGACGATTGGCGTTTTAAGCCAAACCTAACCTTCAATATCGGCCTGCGTTACGAAGCGACTACGCGGCCAACCGATTCCCATACCGTTCCCGGCTACACCGTCAACGGCTATACCGTGGCCACCGCTGGATTCCAGCAAATCCAGACGATTCTCAATTGCACTCCGGGCACAACTGCCTGTGGCCCCGTCGGAACAAGCAGTCCGCTCTCCAACAACCCCACGACATTGAACTATGAACCGCGCATTGGCCTTTCCTGGGATCCACGGAAAGATGGCAAGACAGCTGTTCGCGCCGGCTTTGGCATTTTCGATGTGCTGCCACTTCCCTATGAATTCGGCCTGAATACCGCGGCTACGGCGCCCTTTCAAATTATTGGAGCCGACCCGAATTCCACCCTTGGTACCGGCGCTCCAGACCCTAATCTTAACTTCAACCGCCAGAGCATTCGTAACCGCATGATTGATCCCAATCCGCATCGTGCGGATGTGTTGAACTGGAACCTGAACATCCAGCACGAATTTGCCAATGGCTGGACGGGGCTTGTGGGTTATGTGGGCTCCCGCTCGGTTCATCTCTCGGTAGCTTCCGACGATATCAACCTAGTGCAACCTGCTTTTGTCAGCGGTGTTGGTTTTGTATTCCCTTGCAATCCTTCGCTGGTAACGCCCGCGTATACGGCCACGAACAATTGCTCCAACAACCAGACCGGCACGCGCATCGATTCCAATTGGGGCGGCGGCGCGGGTATTCGCCCTGTGCTGTTTGACGGGGCCGCTTCGTACAGCGCCTTCCAATCTCAGCTCAAGAAGTCCTTTTCCAACGGAGTGCAAGGTCAAGCTTCTTACACCTTTGGCAAATGCCGTGACACCAGTTCTGCGCCCGTCACTGGCGATACCTATCTCAATTCAATCGCGGTGCCGCTTCTCCTCCTCAAGAGCGCCCGAGTTGGCGCTTGCGACTTCGATATCCGCCAGACTTTCACGGGAACTGTCATTTGGGATGTCCCTGGACCAAAGACGGGCTGGCAGGCCTACGTAGCGGGCGGTTGGCAACTTGGCACGATCATTACCGCGACCACTGGCGCTCCCTTCACGGTCACGGTTGGTGACGGCAACGATCCACTCGGCACCGGGTTCAACGGTGACTTCTCCATGGACTATGCGAATGTCATTCCCGGCTGCAAGGCAATTAACGGCGGCGTCAACTACCTCAACACCGCTTGCTTCACGCCACCAACTGCTCCTGCTTCGCTTCCCTTGGCCACGGCCGCGAACCCTTTGGGGTGCGCCCCGCTGTCATATACGAGTGCGCCCGTTGCCGCTCCCGCTGGCCAGCAGTATTGTTCCAACGTTCTGGGTAACACCGGTCGCAACAAATTCTACGGGCCGGGTCTTACCACCGTTGATTTCTCCATATTCAAGAACTTCCCGGTGCCCAAAATCTCCGAAACCTTTAACGCCCAATTCCGAGCGGAGTTCTTCAACATTCTCAACCACACCAACTTCCTTTCGCCGGGATTCTTGAACACCTTTGGTCAAAACAACTCCGCCTTTGACTTCAATGGCAGCGCGCTTCCGACTGCGTTGAACCAAACCTCGACGACTTCCCGCCAGATTCAGTTCGGTCTCAAGCTGGTCTGGTGATTCTGCTATTTCTCTCCGGGCGAAGCTGGCTCTTCACGAGCCAGCCTTTCTCACCCATGTCTGGCCGTGGTTTGAACGGTCGGAACGGGATACCGTGTGCACCAACACTCACTTTTTGCGAACATCCCTTTGGGGCATGAAACCAAATCGTGAACGATCTATTCCAGCAGGGAGAAATGATCATTCCCGAGGAACGTAAATCCAAGATCTGGTCGGTGGTTCGCGTCTCCAGCGGTAATTTTCTGGAGATGTACGACTTCATGGTGTTCGGCTATTACGCCGCCACCATCGGCAAAGCTTTTTTCCCCAGTGACTCCGCTTTCGGTTCGCTGATGCTTTCCCTCATGACCTTTGGCGCGGGTTTTCTGATGCGGCCACTCGGCGCCCTTGTCCTTGGCGCTTACACGGACCACCACGGCCGGCGAGCCGGACTGCTTCTCACCTTGAGCATGATGTCCGTCGGCATTTTCTCCATCGCCTTCATGCCCAGCTATGCGACCATTGGCCTCCTCGCGCCGCTTCTCGTCGTCTGTGGCCGCTTACTCCAGGGCTTTTCGGCGGGCATGGAGCTCGGCGGCGTCTCCGTCTATCTTTCCGAGATCGCCACCCCCGGCCAAAAAGGTTTTTACGTTAGTTGGCAATCCGGCAGCCAGCAGATCGCGGTCATGTTCGCCGCTTCCGTCGGAGTCGTCCTGAACTCCATGCTTCCTCCGGAAAAAATGGAGCGGTGGGGCTGGCGCGTGCCCCTTCTACTCGGGTGCGTCATCGTTCCATTCCTCTTCCGCCTGAGAAAGTCGCTACAGGAAACCGATGAGTTCGTCGCCCGCAAGCGCCATCCCGGCACTTCGGAAATCCTCCGTTCTTTGGCAAGTAATTGGTCGATTGTTCTGATCGGCACGCTGATGGTGACCATGACCACCGTGTCGTTTTACATGATTACGGCCTACACTCCCACGTTCGGCAATTCCGTGTTGCACCTCTCCAGCTTTGACAGCCTGATCGTCACGCTTTGCGTGGGCGCGTCAAACCTTTTCTGGCTCCCCATCATGGGCGCGCTTTCAGACAGAATCGGGCGCCGTCCCCTCCTCTTCGGCTGCACACTCCTGATGCTCTCTACCGCGTACCCCGCCATGCTTTGGCTGGTCCACGATCCTTCGTTCGCGCGCCTGCTCACTGTCGAGCTTTGGTTCTCTTTCATCTACGGCAGCTACAACGGCGCAATGGTCGTATTCCTCACGGAAATCATGCCTGTTGAAGTACGAACCTCGGGCTTCGCGCTCGCTTATAGCCTGGCAACCGCGATCTTCGGTGGATTCACGCCGGCCCTCAGCACCTATCTGATTCACGTTTCTGGCAATCGCGCGATCCCCGGCATGTGGCTCTCATTCGCGGCTGCCTGCGGCCTCGTGGCGGCGCTGCTCGCAAAGCCTTACCGTGCCGCGCTTGCTGCTGTGAGTCCAATCGCAGCCGAATCCTGATCCTCATCATGCGAGGCCGGCCAGCACTCGCCGGGCCTTAAACCACTCTCATGCTTTTCTTGTCATCGCGTCTCAAGGGTGCTATCTTCCAATCCTCCGCCATTTGCCCGCCCTAACAGGGAGATTCATGTCCACGAGGCAGGCCATCGCCGAACGTAACTTGGTTTGCCGAATCCAGCCTTTCGCGCATCCAATTCGCCGTGGGAGATACCCGTTCGTCTCAAAGGCATAAACCATGGCTACGCAGAGCAAACTCACCGCGAGCGATCAACTCCGCAACGCCGTTTTGGAAGCGCGCGCCAACTCAGACCGTCTCTTTGAGGTTGTTCGCGAAGATTCTCTTTATGAACGCCCGATCCCGGAACGTCATCGCATCGTTTTTTACATTGGTCATCTCGAAGCGTTCGACTGGAATTTATTTCGAACGAATTTGTTTTCCCTGGAATCGCGGACGCCTGTCCTCGACCAGCTTTTTGCGTTTGGCATTGACCCCGTCGATGGCGGTCTTCCGAACGACCAGCCTGCGGACTGGCCCACTCTCTCCGAAGTGCGCAACTACGTCCGAACGATCCGCAATCTGATTGACGATGCGCTCGACGCAGGCAATTTCCCGCTCGCCGCCAAACCCGACGGCTATTCCCCCGAAACTCTCTTGCGTGTCGCGCTCGAACACCGCCTGATGCACGCCGAAACTCTTGCCTATATGTTTCACCAGCTTCCCCATTCGCGTAAGCATCCACAGTTCCAGGAATCGTTCACTTCCGCTCCCGTTGAGAATGAAATGCTCGAAATCCCCGCCGGCCAGGCTACACTGGGCCTCTCTGGCGGCTTTTCCACCGTATTTGGCTGGGACAACGAATTCGAATCCAACGCGGCCAGCGTCCCGCGATTCCGCGTCGACAAATACATGGTTAGCAATGCCGAGTTTCTTCGCTTCGTCGAAGCTGGCGGCTACCGGAATCCCCAATTGTGGTCGCCGGAAGATTGGCAGTGGAGAGAGCGCCAATCCATTTCTCATCCGGCATTCTGGAATAAAGTGGGTTCGGGCTGGACTTTCCGCGGCATGTTTGAAGAACTTCCATTTCCTGCAAATTGGCCCGTTTACGTCAGTCACGCCGAAGCAAGCGCATACGCGCGTTGGGCCGGAAAATCCCTGCCCACCGAAGCCCAGTGGCATCGCGCCGCTTATGGCACTCCTCACGGAACGGAGCAGGCTTATCCCTGGGGCGCAGATGTCCCAGGCTCCAACCCGGGCAATTTTGATTTCCGTCGCTGGGATCCCGCTCCCGTCGACGCTTTCCCAGCCAACAAAAGTGCTTTCGGCGTAGTCGGACAACTCGGCAACGGCTGGGAGTGGACTTCAACTCCGTTCGCGCCGTTTCCCGGCTTCCAAGCCTTCTCCTACTATCCGGGTTACTCCGCGAATTTCTTCGATGGCAAGCACTTTGTAATCAAGGGGGGCTCCGCTCGCAGTGCGTCCAACTTCCTGCGGCGTTCGTTCCGTAATTGGTTCCAGCCCCACTACCAGTATGTCTATGCCGGATTCCGCTGCGTTTCCGAGTGAGTTGAAAAATGCCAAAAACTGCCATGCAAACGCGATCCAGCACCTCTGCTTTCGTCAGGCAATTCGCGCTGGAAGTTTCTGCCGGACTGACGAAGTCCGGACAAAAGGAACTGCCCTCGAAATACCTGTACGATTCGGTGGGTTCAGCGCTCTTCGAAGTAATCTGCGCCCTTCCCGAATACGGTCTGACGCGGGCCGAAGAATCCCTGCTTCGACTGCACGCAAGGGATATTGTCGACCAGCTTCCTCGTCCCGTTGTCGTCGCCGAACTCGGCAGCGGCACCGGCCGCAAAACGCGCCTGCTTCTGGAAGCGCTCTCCCGCTGGCAATCCACCTGGTACCACCCCATTGAGATTTCGCCCGCTGCGCTCGCCGTTCTGCGCCGCGAACTTCACGACATCAACAGCATCAGCATTGTCGGCTTCGAACGCGAGTATCTCGACGGGCTCCGCGAAGTTGCCGCCCGCCGCTCCCCCGGCGAACATCTTCTGGTTCTCTTTCTCGGCAGCAACATCGGCAACTTTGACGGTGCCGCCGGCCCCGATTTTCTTCACGGGGTCCGCCAAATACTTTTGCCAGGTGACTCGCTTCTCCTCGGCACGGACATGCTCAAGCCCTTTCAAACATTGATCAGTGCCTACGACGACCCCGTCGGTGTTACCGCCGCCTTCAACCTCAATCTTCTCGCCCGCATCAATCGCGAACTTGGAGGCGATTTCCACCTGCCGCAATTTGCCCACACGGCTCTCGTCAATGAAGCAACACACAGCGTCGAGATGCACCTCCGCTCCTGCTCCCGTCAAACCGTCGCCATCCCGGAAGCTGCCATCTCGGTTCAATTCGAAAGAGACGAAACGATCTGGACGGAAAGCTCCCACAAATATTCCCAGGACGAACTCGTCAGTCTAGCCCATCATTCCGGGTTCAAGCGCAAGGCGCAGTGGATGGATCAATCGTGGGGTTTCGCCGAAAATCTCTGGCTCGCAGACTAGCGGCTTGCAATTCGTTACTGGCGGTGCGGCTTACAGGCCTTTTGCTTTTCGGAATTCGCTGACCACTGCCGCGGGCTCGCGACGTAGCCCGTCCACCGCATGATTCATCCACCGGATATCCGTGGCGGAAACCTTGCCCGCCAGCTCCGCAAGCGCGGCACGCAACGAGGGAAATCGCTCCAGCGTCGCTTTCCGGACGACAGGCACCGCGTCATACGGCGGGAAATAATGCAGGTTGTCTTCCAGCGCCACCAGACTCAGTGCGCTGATTAGGCCGTCGGTCGAATTCCCAGCCACCACATCCACCTGATGATCCACCAGCGCGCGATAGATCAAGCCCAAGTCCATCACTCGGGGTTTTTCCCCAAACTTCAAGTTGTACCGTTCGCACAATCCATTGTATCCATCCGGGCGTTCCAGAAATTCATAACCTACCCCTGCCCTCCATTTCGGGGCCAAGGCCGTGATATCTGAAAGTTTCTGCAAACTGAATTTCTTCCCGTCCTGGCCGCGAATCACCATCGCAAACGTATTTTCAAATCCCAGCGGTTCGGTGACTTCCAGCCCAAACCGTTCCGCGTACTCCTTCTTCACCTTTTCATAAACGCTTCGCGAATCTCCCTGCGGCGTTTCATTCAACACCGCCGTCAGCGCCGTTCCCGTGTACTCCACATATAAATCCAGGTCTCCGGCCAGGATCGCCTTTTGCACAAGCAGGGTTCCGCCAAGATTCGTTTTGCGTTCTACCGAGATTCCCGTCCGCGCCTCGATATGTTGCGCCAGCAGCTCCGCCACCACCACCTGCTCGGTGAAAAATTTCGAGCCGACAACTATTTTCGCGTGATGTTCGCGCCCGCAGCCGCCCAGCACGGTCACCAGGATTAGCAGCCACAGGCACAGTGATCGAGGAAGGGAATTGTGCATGGTAATGGACGGTTCGCCTATGCGCGTGCGCGCGCTACGTCACGCGCAACCGCCGCTCCAATCTCCCCAGCAGAAAATCAGCCAGGACCGCCAGCAAGGCCGCGGGAATCGCTCCCGCCAGCAGCAGCGAGTCGTTCACCAGCGCTACGCCGCGGAAAATAAACGTGCCCAGCCCGCCGGCCCCGATCGCCGCGGCAATCGTGGCAACGCCGATGGTGATAATCGTCGCCGTGCGCACACCCGCAAGGATCACCGCCAGCCCCAACGGAAATCGCACCCGAAACAGGATTTGCGTTTGAGTCATGCCCATCGCCTCAGCCGATTCCAGTACAGCGGGATCAATCTCCGTCAACCCGACGTATGTATTCCGCAGGATTGGCAGCAACGCATAGAGGGTCAGCGCAACGATCGCTGTCCGCTTTCCAATTCCACCGATGAAGGGAATCGGTATCAAAAATCCGAATAGCGCCAGGCTCGGTACAGTTTGGAAAATGCCCGCGATCCCCAGCGCAATCGCGCGAAGTTTCGCTCGCCGCACAATCAGCATTCCCAGCGGAACTCCTATCAGAATTGCAGCGGCCATTGCGATGCACACAAGCTCCACATGCTCGAGTGTCGCGCTCAGGATCTCGGACTGGTGTGCCGCCAGGAAACTCCAGAATCCCGTCATACAGCGCTCCCCCTCACATCCAGAGAAGCTGCGAACGCCAGCACCTCCGGATGTTGCACCCGCAAAAAGTCCTCCGGCCGGGCGTTCGCCACGATTCGTCCTCGTTCCAATAAAACGATGCGCGAAGCCAGCAGCAGTGCCTCCCGCAGATCGTGAGTCACAAACACGATTGTCTTCGCCAATCGCCGCGCCAGGGCTTGAAACTCCCGCTGCAATTCCGCCCGCGTCACCGGATCCACTGCACCGAACGGTTCATCCATCAGCAAAATCGGCGGGTCCGCGGCAAGCGCTCGGGCCACTCCCACCCTCTGTCGCTGCCCGCCGGAAAGCTCTCTCGGCCGTCGCTGCGCGTATTCGCCCGGCTCCAGCCCGACGAGTTCGAGCATTTCCTTCACCCGCGCCGCAATTTTCTCATTCGGCCAGCCCTCCAAGCCGGGCACCAATGCCACATTTTCCGCCACCGTAAAATGCGGAAACAGCCCCGCCTCCTGGATTACGTAACCGATTCCGCGCCTCAGTCGAGTCGCATCCCACTCCCGCGTCGTGCGCCCCTCCACCCGCACCTCGCCCTGCGATGGCCAATGCATTCCATTAATTAATTTCAGCAGCGTTGTCTTTCCGCTTCCGCTCCGCCCTAAAAGCACCAGTGTGCCTCCTCGTGGCACCTCGAGGGAAACGCCGGCGATAATCTCCGCCGACGCGCCGCCGTTCGCGCGCCAGGACACGTCCCGAAACTCAATCAAGTTTTGCTGGGCAATTGTCATCGGCGCCTTCAAAGCATCCAGTATGGCCGGAAGTGCGTGAACAGTTTAATCCAGGCCCCGGTCTTGGCCGCACACTTTTCTCCGTTTCGCCCTTCGGGTCTTTTTCGTGATACTTTGAAATTTAGCGCCGATTCGTATCGTAATAGCTTCTTACAGCCATGAACCCTTTCGAAACTCTCAGTCTCGTCCTCGGCGCCGGTTTTGCCTCCGGTCTGAACCTTTACGCCACGGTTGCGACACTCGGCCTCCTCCAGCGTTTCGGCATCATCCATCTCCCAGAACATCTTCAAGTCCTGGCTCATCCGCTTGTTCTGGCAATTGCCGGCGTTCTTTACGTGATGGAATTTCTCGCGGACAAAGTTCCCTACATCGATTCCGCCTGGCAGGCCATTCATACGTTTATCCGCCCGCCGGCTGCCGCTCTGCTGGCATTCAGCGCCACTGCCGCCGCTCCCGAACCCTGGCGGTGGGCTGCGGCCCTCGTAGCCGGCGGCATCGCGCTCACCTCGCACGGCACAAAAGCCAGCGCCCGGGCCGCCGCCAACATCTCGCCGGAGCCGCTCAGCAACTGGGCACTAAGTTTTGGGGAAGACGTTCTGGCCGTTTGGTTAACCTGGTTCGCCACCGCGCATCCTGTGGTGGCCATTATCGTTGTTGCGATTCTATTCGTGATCTCGCTCTACTTGCTTTACCACCTCTTCCACTTCCTTCGCCGCACCATTCGCAAACTCGCCGAAACCTGAAACCCGACTTCGCGATTCAAGCAGACCTTGTCATCCTGAGGGCATCCGACGAGGATGCCCAAAGGACCTCAACGCAAAAATCTCGCAACTCTGTCCGCGAATATCGCACCCAGGGCAACGTTTTCACTTCACGTACGTCCCCATCCAATCCAGAAATGTCTTGTACCAAAGCTGCGCGTTCTGCGGCTTCAGCACCCAATGGCCCTCATCCGGGAAGACCAGAAGCTTCGACGGCACACCCTGCCTCTGCAATGCGCTGAAGAGTTCCAGTGATTGCGTGTACGGCACCCGGTAATCTTTTTCCCCGCAAACCACCAGCGTCGGCGTTTTGTATTTTCCTATGTCTCCCGCGTAGGTGGATGGCGACCACTTCTTGTAGTTCTCCGCGGCGCTCCACGGCGTCCCCTGCATGTCGTGCTCTTCGAACCAAAGCTCTTCGGTCGCGAACATCGAAGTTTTGTCATACACCCCAGCGTGGCTTACGATCGCCTTAAACCGGTCGGTGTGCGTCGCCAGCCAATCCGCCATGTATCCGCCGTAGGATCCGCCCGCCGCCGCCAGCTTGGTCTTATCAATGAAAGAATATTTCGCGATGGCCGCGTCAATCCCCTTCATCACGTCCACGTAGGCTCGCCCGCCCCAATCGTTCGTGATTTCGTCGGTAAACTTTTGTCCATATCCCGTCGAGCCGCGGCGGTTTATCATCAGCGTCACGTATCCTGCCGCCGAGAACACCTCCGCGTTCCACCGGTAGCCCCATGCGTCCGACCACATCGTCTGCGGCCCGCCGTGCAGGAGTACAATCGTCGGATATTTCTTTCCTGGAGTGAATTGCGGCGGCTTGACCACCATCGCTTCCACCTTCGTGCCTTCGGCGCCTTCGAACCAGAATTTCTCCGGCGCATTCATCTCCAGCGTTGCCAGAAGCGCGTCGTTCTGGTGTGTCAGTTGTTTCTGCCCACTACCATCTCCCGCCGCCACAAACAGCTCGCCGGGCACTGTTAAACTTGTCCGCTCTGTCACCAGAGTCTTGCCGTCGGCGCTGAATGAGTACGCGCTGTTAAATCCATCCACCACTTTCTTCGGCGTGGCTCCGGTGCGCGCCTCCATTACATATAAGGGCTGCAGTGTTTCGTTCTCCGCCAGGAAATAGATCGCCTTGCTGTCTGGCGACCACGACAAGTTTGTCGCACTCCGGTCGAATCCTTCCGAGAGATTCTCAATCTTTCCGCTCTTCCTGTCATACAGCATCACCCGCCAGCGATCCGCTTCGTATTCCGCCGTCAGTTGCGCGTGGTAGGCGATGTACTGCCCGTCCGGTGAATACACCGGATTTCCGTCAAAGCCCGGGTTCGTCGTGATCTTTTTCGCCTCGCCGCCTGCGACCGGCACCAAGAAAAGTTCTCCGTTGGTGCTGATCGCCTCCACCTTGTCCGGGACTGCTGTGTAGCAGATTTCTTTGCCGTCCGGTGAAAACGCGAAGTCGTTCGCATCGCCGCGCTCATCCGGAGGGATATCGTAATCCGCAGCCGGAGTCAGGTCGCGCGCCGAGGTATTCCCATCCACCGGCATCACAAACACGTGGCTGCGCTTCCCCTCGCTCCAGTGATCCCAGTGCCGGTACAGCAGGTGGTCGTAGATCCGAGCCTTCACCTTGCTCTTTTCTTTCTCTTCGTCGCGCTTGCTGTTGCAGGCGTCGTCCTTGCAATCGAGGTATACCGCCGAAGTAAATGCAATCATCTTCCCGTCCGGCGACCACTGGAAAAGGTCCGCGCCCGTCGAAAGTGTCGTCAATTTCTTTGCTTCGCCGCCCTCCATCGAAAGCAGGTACACCTGGGAATTGCCATCGCGCGACGACAAAAACGCCAGCGTCTTTCCGTCCGGAGACCACGAAGGCGAACTGTCGTGCCCGCTCTGCGTCGCCTGCATCGCCTCGCCGCCCGCCGTGCTCACGATCCACACGTTGCTCGCGTTGCGGTTGGCTTCCATGTCCGGTGTGGACACCGCAAACGCCGCCCATTTCCCATCGGCGGAAACCTGCGGCGCGGAGACGCGATGCAGCTTCATCATGTCGTCAAACGTGACGGCATGTTTCGCCGGCGCTTGTGCGTTCACCAAACCGCCAATCGCCAACGCCACCAATGTCACGGCACCGGCCACTCTCAGCAATCTCATCGTTTTCTCCTTCGCCCGTTTCCCGAACGCCTGCTCGCCTGCAAAACAAGGAATGATGCCACCATCCCGCGCACACATCAATCGTACCTCTTGTTGCGGTCACCTCTGGTCGTCGCCTGTTTACTTCAGTGTTTCACTTTCTCACGGCCACCCAGTTCGCCAGGGCGATCACAGATGTCGTCGCGATCACGGCAAACTCGCTTCTTCCCATTCGGGTCGCCAAGGCTGCCGAAAACAGAATTCCCAAGCCCGCAAAAAGATACGGGGTCGGCAGTAGAAATTTGGCCTTTCCGTCATGTCTGCTCCGTAGGATCGGCACCGCCAGTGCCATCGCGCCGTAAACCGACAACCGCGATGCTGCCGACAACAAAGCATTCCATCGGAAATCCCCGATCAGCGCGAACAGAAACACCAGTCCCGCGTAAATCAAGATCGAGACGTAAGGTGTGCGATATTTTGCATGCAACACTCCCAGAAATTTTGGAAAGTCGCCTTGTTGCGCCAGCGCGTACGTAATTCGTGGTGCGTGCAACACGTTCGCGCTTAGATAGCCGTAACCCGAAATCAGCGCGGCCACCGCAATGGCTGCCGCGCCTCCCGCTCCCAGAAATCTTTGCGCCGCATCCGCCAACGGCCGCGCCGATAGACCGGCATCCGGCAACGTCGCGATCGTCACGTATTGCACCGCCGTGTAGATCAGGCACACCACTCCCAACGCCAGCAGCAGGGCAATCGGCGTATCCCGCTTGGGATTCGTCGATTCGCCGCCCACAGACAGCGCGCCTTCAAATCCGCCGTACGCGTAGACAAGCAGAAGCATTGTCTCAAACCAGGTTTTCGCGGAGACCCCAGGCAGCGCCAGGGGGACGCGTAATTCCGGCCACGCCACGATCGCCCAACATCCGGCGAACACAAACACGAGCAAAAAACCGATCTTCACCACGGTGAAGAAGTTGCTCAAATTCTTGCCCGTCTTCACGCCGAAATAATTGTGAAGGGCCAGATGCCCGATCAGGAGGAATAGAGCCGCAAATTTCCCTGGTCCGCTCGACAGGCCCGGAAAGAACTTCGCGCTATACGTCCACACCAGATTTGCCGCCGCGGCGGGTGCTGCAATCCGCGTCAGCCAGGTCATCCACGCCACCAGCAATCCCGCGAATCGGCCCAGCGCGTCTCTCGCGTACAAATAGAGTCCGCCGGTCTCTTCATACCGCGAGGAAACCTCCGCGATGCATCCCGCAATCACCAGAATTCCCGCGCCCGCCGCCACGCAACTTAGCGGGCTCCATCCGCCCAGGTTTTGCGCCAAATCCGCAGGCAGCTTGAAGATGCTCACGCCAACAATCGAATTGACCATCAGGGCCGTCAAACTCCAACGGCCAATCGTGCGCACCAGTCCGTGCGGGCTCTCCGTCAATGCGAATGTCCCCGAAACGATTATTTCGCGGGCGCGGCCACCGGCGCGGCTTTCATCTTCACAATTTCTGTCAGCACATCCCGCTTTCCCGAGATCGCTTCCAGGTGCGGATACCTCTCCCCACCGTGATAGTCCAGCCGGTAAGTCCGAAAATAATCCCCGTTCTCCGCCAGCAACTCAATTGGCTCTTTGCTGTCTTTTGCGCGCCGAATCGCATCCCGTAAAATGTCCGGACTCCACTTCCGCCCGTCCACGGCCACCAGTTGCATTCCCGGCGCCAGCCCTGTCCGCTCCGCCGGCGATCCGGGAATCACATCCAGGATCTGTCCGCCATCCGGCCCGCCCGGTGCGTGCACTTGCAAGCCAAGCGAAAACTGCGCGTCCACGATGAATTCCGCAGCCTCTTCGGATCGCTGGTGTTCATTCAGCGTCTCGGTGAACACCAGTTTCCACCCGCCATTCTCGATCCCCTTCAGCGGTGCGCCCGGCCCGTGGGATTTCAGGCGCTCCTCAAAAAAAGTCTGCCAGTCATAAGCGGCAGTCTCATTCATTCCTGCAACCACGTCCTCAAAAGTATACGTCACCAGCTTCGGTCCGGTATTCTCTCCACCGTAGAATTTCCGGCAGAAATCGTCCAACGATCTCTTGCCCTTGCTCTCGCGCCGGATGATCGTATCCGCCTCCAGCCAGATCAGCGTGCTCTCGTCGTAGTAATCCACGCCACGCCGCCACGACGCCCCCGCCGGCGGCGCGCTATAGAGCAACTGTGCCGCAATCGCCGTGTCTTGCAAGTTTCGCCACGTCCGCCCCGGCCGGTCATTCAGATACGCCGCCGTCGCCGCCAGTTGCTCACGGAACCTGTCCGGTGTCCAGAATCCCGCCCGCGCCGAAAGAATTTGCCCGTAATACTGGGTTAGTCCCTCGTACACCCACAGCAGTTCACCCTTCATCGGGGCCTGGAAATCCGGTGTCGCAAGCCCCGCCGGCCGCCGGTATTTTCCGTTCCAAGAATGAGTGTATTCGTGCGCCAGCAAATCCATCTGCGTCTCACGCACATCTGGATCCAGAAATAATGCTTCGGGTGTCCGGTTGTCGCTCGACTCGTGATGCTCCACGCCATCCGGAGGCATCCGATCCGAAAGCGCCAGCAGAAAGTCGTATCGCCGGTAATGTCGCGCACCGAACAACGCCAACTCCTCGGCGATCAATTGCCGCAAGTGTTGCACCTCCGCAGTGTTCGGTTCCACCGCCGCCGGCCCGTCCGCGGCGATGTGGAGCGTATGCCGGGGATTCTGTCCAGGCGAAAGGTCGACCTCCTTGAAAAATGCGCCCGCGATCACCGGGGAATCCATCAGCGTCGTCAGAGTTGTTGGTGCGAAGTCGATCTCTCCCGGCGCCTCTTTCATCACTGGCAGCGCAGTTCCATATTTCCAACCCGCGGGCAGCCGCAAACTCGCCACGTAGGTAATCTCATCGGACTTCGCCCCCTGCGGGTACAGCATCACCAGATACCAGTTCAATACCGCAAGTTGCGAAGTAGCTGCGGGATCCTCCCGCGAACCGTTTGCCTCCGCGGGCGACAGATAATCCAGCTTTATCTCTATCCGGGCCGCCTCGCTGGGCACATCAAGGTGGAACGCGAACATGTCCACATCATCGCGCTTCCACGCCACTTCCTTTCCGGCTGCCGTAATTTTCAGGCCCGTCAAATCAAAGATTGGTCCCACAGGTGAATGGTCCCCCGGTATCCATTTCGGGTAAACCAGCGTCAGCGGTCCCGGCTTGGCGGGCAGGGACAACCGTGCGTGAAACACGTATTTCGCAGCGTCCCGCAGATCGACTTCTAGCCTGGCTGGATCATCTACCGTTTGTGCCGATGCGGCGCGCCAGCCGGAAACACTCGCCATTACTAAAATCAACGCAATCCGTGCGTATAATTTCGTCATTAATCCTCATCCTCCAGACCCGCGAAAAAGTATCCCATCCCCTCGCCGTTCTCGTCCAACCTGACTCTGTCACCGGCCTCGGGCTCATGTTCTCCGCTTCGCCGCTTCTGCTACAATTTTCGAATGACCGCTGCGATTCACTCCTCCTCGCTTTTTTCCCGCAATCTTCGTAGAGATTATCCTGTCGCCGTTCGCGGGGAAGGTTGCTGGATCGTCGCCGCCGACGGCCGCCGCTACCTCGACGCCTCTGGCCAGGCCGCTGTCGTCAGCATCGGCCACGGTGTCCCGGAAATCGGCCGTGCAATGGCCGAGCAGTCCAACCGGATTGCTTTTGCCCACACCTCTCAATTCCATTCCGAGTCCGCCGAAAAACTTGCTGCCCGCGTTCTTTCGATAGCGCCGCGAAATTTTCAGAATGGTGGCCGCGTCTACTTCACTTCCGGCGGCTCCGAAGCTACCGAAACCGCCATCAAACTTGCGCGGCAATATTTTCTCGAGAGCAACCAGCCTTCCCGTTACCGCGTCGTCTCACGCAAGCAGAGCTACCACGGCAGCACTCTCGGCGCGATGACTGTAAGCGGCAATGTCGGCCGCCGTGCTCCCTACGCGCCGATGATCCCCGAATGGGGCCACGTCGCCCCGTGTTTTTGCTACCACTGCCCCTTCGGCAAGACCTATCCGGAGTGCAATCTCGCGTGCGCCGATGATCTCGAGGCTGTTCTTCGCTCGAACGACGCCTCTACCATCGCCGCGTTCATCTTCGAACCCGTCGTCGGCGCCACGCTCGGCGCCGTTCCCGCTGTTGAGGGTTATACCGCACGCATCGCAGAAATTTGCCGCCGCCACGAGATCCTGCTCATCGCCGACGAAGTGATGTCCGGCATGGGGCGCACCGGGAAACCGTTCGCCAGCCAGCAGTGGGGGCTTGAGCCGGACATCATTCTCACCGGGAAGGGAATCGCCAGTGGCTACGCCCCCCTAGGTGCAGTCCTCGTCTCGCCACACATCGTCGAAGCCTTTGAAAATGGCACGGGCGCCTTCATGCACGGCTTCACCTATCAAGCGCATCCCGTTTCCACCGCTGCCGGCAACGCTGTATTCGACTATCTCGAAGCGCACAAGCTTTTCGACCGCGTCACGCCCGCAGGCGAAGCGCTCAAGAAAGCTCTATCTGCTCTCGAATCTCATCCTCACGTCGGGCAGGTGCGCGGCCTCGGCCTCCTGCAGGCCGTCGAGTTGGTCAAAGACAAATCCACGCGCGAGCCTTTCCCCAAAGAATCCGGCATCTCCGAAAAAATCCGCCAAGCCGCCCTCGAAAGGAATGTCCTCACTTATCCATCGCAGGGCACCGTCGATGGTTCCTGTGGCGATCACGTCCTGCTCGCGCCGCCCTTTGTCATCACTCCGCAGGAGTGCCAACTCATTGCCGATGCATTACAATACGCCCTGGGCAAGGTGTTTCGCGCTTGATCGGTACCCTCTGCAATAAAACGAAACTTGTCATTCTGAGGGCATCCGGCGAGGATGCCCGAAGAATCTCAACTCCAACGACGAAGAGTGGGTTGCAACGGGGACGGTTTACTGTCCCTTGGTTCACGAATCAAAAAGCATTCAATTCCCATTTTCCACGGAGACCATCGATGCGGCGTGCTGTGCCTTCATTCCTTCTGTTCTGTTCTGTGTTTCTAGCCGTGCTTCCCGCGCTTGCCCAGGAAAAACCCAGCACTAAACCCCGCGCCCGTGATCTCGGCGTCCCCTTCGACGGCACGCCCGGCCCCTTCAACGCCATCACCGATGTTCCCGGCGTCCTCGTCGGCCACACCACGCTCATTTCCGGCGACGGCAAACTCGTCGTCGGCAAAGGGCCTGTCCGTACAGGTGTAACCGCTATCCTCCCGCGCGGGAAAGACACCATGATGAATCCCGTCTTCGCCGGATGGTTCGCGCAAAACGGCAACGGCGAAATGACCGGCACTACCTGGGTAGAAGAATCCGGCTTTCTTGAGGGCCCCGTGATGATCACCAATACTCACAGCGTCGGCGTTGTTCGCGACGCGGTCATCCAGTGGCGCGTTGCCCATGGCCAGCCTGACGCCAGCGGCTACTGGTGGTCTCTGCCCGTTGTCGCCGAAACCTGGGACGGCTGGCTCAACGACACCAACGGTTTTCACGTCAAGCCCGAGCACGCCTTCCACGCCATCGATTCCGCGCAATCCGGCCACGTCGATGAAGGGAACGTTGGCGGCGGCACCGGCATGATCTGCAGTGGATACAAGGGCGGCATCGGCACGTCGTCTCGAAAACTTTCTGATAAGGACGGAGGCTACACCGTCGGCGTCCTCGTCCAGTGCAACTTTGGCTCACGTCAGAATCTTCGCATCGCTGGAATTCCCGTAGGCCGTGAAATTCCGTCTGAAGATCCCTATGCCTACCAGCCTTCGGAAATTTCCGAGCGCGGCTCCATCATCATCGTAGTCGCCACTGACGCGCCGCTCATTTCCACGCAACTCAAGCGCCTCGCCCACCGTGCGACTCTGGGCCTCGGCCGCCTCGGCAGTATTTCCGGCGACGGCTCCGGCGACATCTTTATCGCCTTCTCAACCGCCAACTCCGGAGTCTGGAGTTCCAAGAACGTAGCCGACGTAAAAATGCTTCCGAACGACTCGCTTGACCCGGTCTTCGCCGCCGTCGTGCAAGCTACCGAAGAAGCCATCGTCAACTCCATGATCGCCGCCGACTCGATGACCGGCATCGATAACCATCACGTTACGTCTCTCCCACATAATCAGCTCCGCGCCGTCCTAAAGAAGTACAATCGCCTTATCGAGAAGCACGAATAAAAATTGGGATCCCAGGAGGCACGCGATGAGGCGGGCTCTGTTCACGTCATTGTCGGCGTTATCGTTCTTGTTGGTCATTACTGGCTGCGGAGGCAAACAACAGATTGCCAGCGCCGAAGCAGCTGTGATCCAGTTCCACGCTGACCTGAATGCCGAAAATTTCGACCAGATTTACACGGGATCCGATGCGGCTATGAAAAATGCGAGTTCGCAGGAGAAATTTGTGGCGCTTCTCGACGCCGTCCATCGCAAACTCGGCGCGGTAAAGAGTGCCAATCGCCAGACATTTTTCATGAACTATGGAACTTCTGGTAAGTTTCTCCGCCTCACATACACCACCCAGTACGATGCGGACAACGCCGCGGAAGAGTTCGTGTTCCGCGTAGACGGTAACAATGTGACCCTGGCCGGCTACCACATCAACTCGGAAGCCCTCGTCACAAAATAATCAAGAAAGCTCAGCAGTTACTCAGCACCCCACCAGAGAATATCGGCGATGGTCGCAATGATTCGTGTCGCGCGCCGCTTCCTTTGGAGTGCGGCAGCTCTGCTGCCGCTTTTACGTCCACTACTCCGCTACAATACGAATGTGCGTAAAACGATTCGTCTGCTTCTCTATCTCCCCCTTCTCCTTCTTCTCTTCACTGCCGCCTGCCACAAACCCATCCCCGCCACCATCGCCATCACTCACGCAACCGTAATCGACGCAAACGGCGCCTCTCCAAAACCAAATTTCACAGTACTTATCGATAACGAGAAAATTTCAGCCGTAGGCCCGGACTCCTCCATCGAAATCCCTTCCGGTGCGCACGTTGTCGACGCCACCGGCAAATTTCTCATCCCCGGCCTCGCCGACATGCACATTCACCTAATGGGCGCCGGTGAACCAACAGGTAGCCGCGAATTCATCCTCCCGCTCCTCATCGCCAACGGCATCACCACCGTCCGCGACATGGGCGGCGACGTCGCCCAACTCAAAAAATTAAAAAAGGAAATTGATTCTGGAGAGCAACCCGGCCCACAAATTTTCTTCACCGGCCCCTACCTCGACGGCAACCCACCTTACTTCCAACCCTCCATCGTGGTTGTAACTCCCGCCGAAGCCGGTGCGGCCGTCCACAAGCTTAAATCCGAAGGCGTCGACTTTATCAAAGTGCAATCGCGCCTCAAGCCCGAGGCCTATTTTGCGATCGCCGAGGCCGCCCACAAGGAAAACATCCGCTTCGTCGGACACGTTCCCGATTCCATCTCCCCCGCGCAGGCTTCCGATGCCGGCCAAGCCAGCATCGAACACCTCACCGGAATTCTCCTGGCTTGTTCTTCACGGGAAGCGGAATTGCGTCAGCAACAACTGAATCCTCCGCCGCGCAAAGAAACTCCGCGCCAAACCAGCCTCCGCCAGCGCGCCTGGCAGCAAGCGGTCCTCGACACTTACTCCCACGAAAAAGCCCAGCAGCTTTACGCCAAACTCCTCGCCAATCGCACCTGGCAAGTTCCCACGCTTCCCCTGCTGATCGAGCTTGCCTATCTCACGCCCGCAACGGATCGCGCAAACGACCCGAACTTGAAATACATCCCGCAAAACCTCCAAAAAATCTGGAAACAGGGGCGCGCGGAAAGCCTCGCCAACAAAACTTCCGGCGATTTTCTGTTGCGCGCAAAGCTAGTGGAAGCTTCTCTCAAAGCCGTAGGCGACATGCACACATTTGGCATCCCGATGATGGCGGGCACGGATTCCACCGCCCCGAACCTAGTCCCCGGCTTCGCCCTGCACGACAGCATCGCCGATCTCGTTCGCGCCGGTCTCACACCAAGGGAAGCGTTGCAAGCCGCAACTTCAAAACCCGCCGAATTCCTCGGTCGCAGCGGCGAACAGGGAACTATCGCATTCGGTCAACGGGCGGACCTCGTCCTGCTCGACGCCAACCCGCTAAACGACATCGACAACACCGAAAAAATTCACGCCGTATTTTTGAAAGGAAAGTATCTCGACCGCGCCACGCTCGACGTGCTCCTGAACAAAGCCGCCCAATTCGCCGCCAAACCGTAGCGGCGACCTCTAGCCCTGAGCGAAGCCGAAGGGTCCGCGGCGGGCGCCTATTCTGATTCTGGGTTGCCGCACCCTGCAGTTTTCAGGGTGCGGGTTTGCCCTTTCCTACGGTGTGATTGCTGCTGTCTTCCGCGCCGGATTAAAAAACGGCAACGCCACCACCTTCGCCGAAACCGTTTTCCGCGAAGCCTCCACCGTCAATTCCAAACTCAAATTCGTCCCCAGCGCCGCGCTCTCACGTCCCACAGTCGCCAGCGCAATCATCCTCTTCAACGTCGGCGACCACGTCGTTGACGTCGCCTTTCCGACCTGCCGGCCCTCGCGATAGACCGGCACCGCCACGCGCGAAGCCGTCGACGGCACCTGCGGCGCCATCCCAATCTTTTCGTAAAGCGCTTCCACCTCGTTCCAGTTCACTTCCAGCCCCACCAGCCGCCGTGCCGGTCCGCCCTTCTTCGCCTCCAGCGCCAGCGCCTCTCGCCCCACAAAACTCTCTTTCTTCAAGTCCACAAGTTTCGCGAGCCCGATCTCCCCCGGCGTATAGCGCTGCTCCTCAATCAACGATTTCTTGCTCGAAACGTAGTCCACTTCAATTAAAATCAACCCCGCCTCTATCCGCGCGATATCCAGTGCCACCATACCCGCGGGATGAATGTCGAACGCCCGTCCTTTTTCCATCAGTACATCAAAAACCTTGATTGCATCCTTCCACGGCACCCAGATTTCATAACCCAGATCGCCCGTGTAACCGGTGCGAGAAATATCAACGGGCACGCCCGCGATCTTTCCATGGGTCACGCGAAAATATTTCAGTCCGGCGATATTAGCCTCAGCCGCCGCATGCAGCAGTTTTCCCGACGTCGGTCCCTGCAGCGCCAGCGCCGCGACCTTTTCCGAAATGTCCTCGATCTGCACATCCAGCCCCAGTGAGTTCTGGCTAAACCACCGCAGGCTTGGGTCGGCCGCGGTCCAGCGGTACTCGTTTTCCCCCAGCCGCGTAATCGTCCCGTCGTCCACCACCTTCCCCTCGGGGTCGCACCAGCAGCAGTAAATTATCTGGTCCAGGGACACCTTGTTAATGTCGCGGGTAATCACCCGGTTCACGAACTTCGTCGCATCCGCACCGGTAACCCGATATTTGAACAGCGGCGATATATCGATCAGTGCCGCCGAATTCCGGATGGCGTTGTATTCGTGCTCGTGCGTCATCTCATAGACGCTGACCGTGTAATAACCCGACCATTCGCGATAGCTCAGGCTTTCGCAAAGCGCCAGGGTTCTTTCGTGGAATGCGGTTCCAACCGGCACATGGCCTCCGTGATTCGAACGAAGAGCTGATTCTGCTGATTAATTGGACATCGAATTATAGTTTCGATTTCACCGCTGCCGCAAGCCGCGCTGGCTTTCTAACTCACCTGTACGAAAGGCCAGTGATTAACTGAATGAAACTGTCCCATGTGCGCGTTTGCTGGACTCAGAGTTTGCTAACCTGATTTTAAACTTTGAGAGTCATGTTCAGTTGCGCTCGCCGTCGGAGGGCGAGCGCTCTCAAACACTAAAACGACCAGGCTGGGCTTAGGGAGCTCCACGTGACACGCAAATCGAGCTATCGCGGTTTGGCAGGCATCCTCCTCCTCGGGTTCGCCGCTAGCCAGTCGGCCTCCCAAACCGCCACGCTTAACAAGACGGATGCCCCCAGCGTCACTCTGGACGCAGCGGGACACGTCGCGCGCACCACGAAGGCCGTGAACTATCGTCGCGCCAACGGCTCCACGAAAGTTGACCTCGCGGGCACGGAACTCATGCAGGGCGCCATTGCGGATGTGAAGGTGGAGAGCAAGAACAACCGCATGGAAATTGAAGCCAAGTTCGAAGGTCTGAACGACGCTACGAAATTTGGCCTCGAATACCTGACTTATGTTTTTTGGGCAGTCTCTGCCCAGGGACGCGCCGAAAACCTGGGCGAAGTCGTCGCGAAAAATGGTCAAGCGCACGTCAAGGCCGTCACGGACATGCAGACCTTTGGCATGATCGTCACCGCCGAGCCCTATTTTGCTGTTACTCAACCCGGAAACATGGTGGTGCTCGAAAATACGCTACCTACCACCGGTGGCGGCAAGGTCGAGAACATTGATGCCACCTACGAACTTCTTGGCCGCGGCGTCTATTCTTCCTCCAACACCAAAATAGAAAGCGCCATCTTTGGCATCGATCCCAAGACCCCGCGCGAGCTATTTGAAGCTCGCAACGCCGTCCGCATCGCGCGCAACGCCAGCGGTGGCAAGTATGCTCTTTCCACACTCGCAAAAGCCGAACAGCAGCTTACCGTAGCGGAAGATGCGTATCACTCCAAGCGCGATAAAAAGACCGTGGAGTCCACCGCGCGCGATGTAGTTGAAACCGCTGAGGAAGTTCGCGTAATGGCCGTCAAGCAAAAGGCCGAGGAAGAAGCCCAGGCTCGCCTTGCTGCGGAGAAGAAAGCCGCCGAAGACCGTGAAGCCAAGGCTCGCGCCGATGCCGAAGCGGAAGCCCGTCGCCGCCAGGAAGCCGAGCAGGCCCGCATTCAAGCCGAGCAAGCCAAGGCCGAAGCCGAGCGCATGAAACTCGAGGCCCAGCAGGCTGCCCAGGAAGCCGCCAAACAGAAAGCCGAGGCCGAACAAGCCGCGCAGGAAGCCTCCAAACAAAAGGCGGAGGCCGAGCAGGCGCGCCAGACGGCCCTCGACCAGCAACACGCCGCCGAAGCCCAAACGCAAAAGGCGTTGCAGGCAGCCGCGCAAGCCGAAAACGAAAAGGCCCAGTTGCGCGCGCAGCTCCTTGAACAGCTCAACTCCATTTTGCAGACTCGCGACTCCGCTCGCGGCCTCATCGTCAACATGTCGGATGTACTCTTCGACACCGGAAGCACCACCCTTAAGCCCGGCGCGCGCGAAAAGCTCGCCAAGATTTCAGGCATACTCCTCGCCCACAAAGGCCTGACGCTGCAGATCGAAGGCCACACGGACAGCGTTGGCACCGACGATTTCAATCAGCAGCTCTCCGAGCGCCGCTCGGATTCCGTTCGCGACTACCTTGCCGAAGAAGGCGTTCCCATCAGCACAATGACTGCGCGTGGCTTTGGTAAAACACAGCCTGTGGCCTCCAATGACACTGTCGAGGGCCGCCAACGCAATCGCCGCGTCGAACTGGTTGTCAACGGCGACGCGATCGGAAAAACGGCTCCCGTCGCCGCCAGCGCAGCCGCGCCAAACTGAGTTGCAGGGCGGAATCGACTGCTCCCATCGCATCGAAGGTTCCCGCTGCGTGCAAATTGCTTACTGAGCAGGCCGAGCCGTCGTTTTGTCCACCACTACTGCGCCGGATTTCATAACCCAGCGGACATTGTGGATGGCGACGTCAATGTTTGCGAGTGGGTCCCCTTCGACGGCGACAAGGTCAGCGAAATAGCCGGGAGCGACGGCGCCGAGCTCTGTGGACTTGCTGAGAAGTTCGGCAGCGTTTGTCGTGGCGGTGTGCAGGGCTTGTTCAGGAGTCATGCCGGCTTTGACGAACCAGCCCAGTTCGCGCGTGTTCTCCCCAAACATGGTGTAGATGGCGTCGGAGCCCATGGCGAATTTCACCCCGGCTTTGAAGGCTTTGCGCGCGGTTTGCAGATTGCGCTCGATGAACGCCTTCGTCTTTTCCTGAAATCCATCCGCGTACCCAATCTTCTGCCAGTTGTCCAGGTAGTAGCGATTGTGGTCGATCGTTGGAACGTAGAACGTGCCGCGCCGCGCCATCTCCTGGATGGTCGCGTCGTCCATATCGGTGGCGTGTTCGAGGGAGTCGGTGCCGGCGCGAACGGAGTCGCGCGCGCCATCAGGTCCGTAGGAATGGATGGCGATTTTTTTGCCGAACTGGTGAGCGGCGTCAACGGCCGCTTTGATTTCGTCGTAAGAGTAGGTTTGAAATTGCGTGACGTCGTCGTCGGTGCCGGTGGAGGCATAGAGCTTGATGACGTCGGCGCCGGCGGCGACCTGCTGGCGGACGGCGCGGAGCACTTCGGGGACGCCATCGGCGATGCCGCCGAGCGGGGGATTGAAGCCGGGCTTGAAAGGCGTGCTGGTGACGGTGAGCCCGTAACCACAGACGAACATACGCGGGCCAATCATTTCGCCGTGGTTGATGAGGTCGCGCATGGCGATGTCTTCATATTGATCGGAGCCGAGATCTCGGACGGTGGTGACGCCGGCTTCGAGAGTGCGGAGCGCGCCTTTGCGGGCCAGGAAAACTTCGAAAGCGGGAGGATTGGCAGTGAGCTGCTTGAGCATGGGCTGGCCGGGAGTTTCGTCCGTGTATTGCGTCATGTGGGTGTGGACGTCGATGAGTCCGGGGAGGCCGGTGAATTTGGAGAGGTCGATGATTTGGGCGCCGGCGGGGATTTCGGACGGATTGGTCGTGACGGATTTGATTTTGTCGTATTCGATCAGGACGATGGCGTTGGTCCAGAGCTTGCCGTGGGCGTCCCAGAGCTTGCCGAATTTGACGGCCTTGAGGGTTTTGGTCGGAGAGGAAGATTGGGCGGAAGAGAGAACTGGGGCCAGAAGCAGAGAGATGAGGAGAAACACGCGCGCGATTTTCATGGAGTGAGTCCGTTTTTCAGATTTGAATGCCGAGAGATGGTTTTAGTGCAACAGAGAAGGGAAAGCAATGGAGAAGAGTGCGGAATGTTCGGCAAGAAAACCCAAGAGGGCTGAGCAAGCTCCGCCCCTACAAAGCTAGAGAAGGAACCCGTACGCAAAAACCGGCGTGTGAGGCACCCAGACGGAGCTCGGGAGAAGAAAGCGGAGCCACTTGAAAGTGGCCGCTACGGGGATTATTCGAAGTGGATTAGGACAATTTCGGGGGCGGTGCAGACACGCAGAGGAGGGCCCCAGGTGCCGGCGCCGCTGGAGGTGTAGACGAGGAGATCGCCGAAGCGCTTGAGGCCGTAGGTGTAGGCGCCGAAGATGCGTGAGGTGAACCAGGTGAACGGGAAGATCTGACCGCCATGCGTGTGGCCGGAAAGCTGCAGCGAGATGCCTTGCTGCTCTGGAATGGGCAGGCTGTGCGGCACGTGGGAGAGCAGGACGCTCGCGCGCGAGCGGTCGAGATCGGCGTTGGCGAGGATGGAGCGAAAGCGCTCGGGATTCGCGGAGTCGTGATAGGGGACGCCGAGGACCTGGAGGCCGTCGAGATTGACGGTTTCGTTGTTGAGAACTCGGATGCCGGAGTTGCGGATCGCGCTGAGATAACCATTGGAGTCGGAGAACTCGTCATGATTCCCGGTGACGAAGTAAGAGCCGAATTTGGGCGAAAGCTGTCGCCAGGGAGACACGAGGCGGGGCGCGTCGACGTGGGTGCCGTCGAACATGTCCCCGCTAATGAAGACGACATCCGCGCGAAGCTGCCGCAGCGTGGTGACGATCCGAGCGATAAAGTTGCGGCCCTTGATATGGCCAAGATGCGTGTCGGTGACGAGTGCGGCGACGCGTCCGCGCCAGGAGGCGGGAAGGCCGGGAAGTTTCACGGTGACGCGCTTGATGCGGATGGTGGCGGCGTTAGCCAGGCCGTACAAAGTGGCGAAAATGGCTAGACCGAAGAAAAAGTCCGCTATCCCAGATTGGCCGAAGGGCAGACGAAAAACAATCGTGATTCCGACGGCGACCCACGCCAGGCATGCGGCGGCGAAGGCGAAATTCAAGAAGCCGAGCCAGATACTGGCGAGGCGGTAGTAGGCGCGCACGGGGCGGTTGAAGAAGCGATGGGCCAGCAAAGAAGACGCGAGGAAGCTGACGGAGAGAATTCCAAATGTTATTTGGAGCAGCAGCAGCCATGGTTGGCGAGGCCCGCCGTGGAGGGTGATCCAGGTTTCATAAATGAAAAGATGGATCAGCAGAAGCACCGACTGGATGATGGAAATGGCTACGGCGATTCGAGAGCTCAAGCGCGGACTCCCTGCCGGCGGACCAATTGCCGGCGCTTGGTGATTGGATGTGTGGGCAGGCGAGTTGGGTATTTGCCAGGTGGACATGGACCCGTGCCCGGCGGCCACTCGGAGTCTGGAGTTAGCACTTTATTTAGTTAGACGGATAAGGTCCGGGCTGGCGAGGGCATGAGGAGCAGAGAGTCACCCACTAGAGAGCTGACAGGATACGCCAGCCCAGCATCAGCTAATTTTTTACTGCGGCAGATCTCCAGAGGAATCGTGCGGCTGAGTCCAATTCCGAAGGGGATTTACTTGGAGGTCCGGAACTTTGATGACTCCCGCTTGTCGAGCCTGTCCTCCCGAAGTTTAGGGGAGGGGCGGGAATTGGAATCTCTGGCGCTCGCATGGTTCGCGGGAACCCAGAAGACGCCTTCCAGTACGTATCTTTTCTTTCCCTCGGATGAAGAAGGGGGCGGGTTGCCGGCATCTGAATTTGTGGATGAGATGTTTGGGGGTATTTTCCGGAACATATTCTGTGTTCCTCCCATGGCAGGGCGGGGTGCTTGATTTGAATAAAAGGGCGGTTGACCCGGCTAGATTGCCCGGAACTCGAGCGGGTTCCTATTGTCAAAAGTAACATTGGTCTCAAAAAGAGAAATCCGGCGGGTGAATTGCCAACACTTTGCTCGCAGGGCAGTCCCACCCTCATAAGCAAAAACCAGTGCCACAGCTGGAAACCGCTATGCCTCGAAGAAGATGAGAAACCCAGGAGGACAGGGTGAAGCCTGTGCCACTTGGGCCGACCTGAAGGTCGGCCACTGCATTCTTGAAAGCTACTCCATGCGATAGTTGGGGGCTTCCTTGGTTATGACTACGTCGTGCACGTGGGACTCACGTAGGCCAGCGGCGGTGATCCGAACAAATTTGCTTTTCTCGGTGAGTTCTTTCAGCGTCCGCGCGCCAACGTAGCCCATGCCGCTCTTCAGGCCGCCGACGAGTTGATCGGTTAAGCCACTGAGCGGGCCTTTATAGGCGACGCGCCCTTCGACGCCCTCGGGGACCGACTTGCCGCGCTCGGCGCCTTCCTGCGAATAGCGGTCCGCAGAGCCCAATTCCATCGCGCCGGTGGAACCCATTCCGCGATACGACTTGAACGTGCGGCCCTGATACAGAATCGTCTCGCCGGGAGCTTCTTCCGTTCCTGCAAAAAGGCTCCCAATCATCACGCACGATGCGCCGGCGGCGATGGCCTTGGTGATGTCGCCGGAATACTTGATGCCGCCGTCTGCGATGATGGGCACGTCGGTGCCTTTCGCGGCCCGGGATGCCTCGTGGATGGCGGTAATCTGCGGGACACCGGCGCCGGTGACGATGCGCGTGGTGCAGATGGACCCGGGGCCTATGCCGACTTTCAGGCCGTCAATTCCTAGTGCGATGAGATCCTTCGCGGCTTCGTAGGTTGCGACGTTGCCGGCAACGATTTGCAGTTCGGGGAGGCGGTGGCGGATCGCCTTGATGGCTTCCATCACGCGTTCCGTGTGGCCGTGCGCGGTGTCGATGGCGAGGACGTCGGCTTTGGCTTTGGCCATTTCTACGGCGCGCTCCAGGAAATCGCCGGTGGCCCCGACGGCAGCGCCGACGGTGAGGCGGCCGTGGTCGTCTTTTGCCGCGCGCGGGTATTCCAGTTTTTTCTGGATATCTTTTACGGTGATCAGGCCCTTGAGATTGAAGTCTTGGTCAACCACGAGAAGTTTCTCGATGCGGTGCTTCTGGAGAATTTTTTCGGCTTCGTCAAGGGTCGTGCCGACAGGGACGGTGACCAGGTTCTCCTTGGTCATCACTTGGCCGACGAGTTGCGTGTGATTTTTTTCGAAACGCAGGTCCCGGTTGGTGAGGATGCCGGTAAGACGCGTGCCGCGCGTGACAGGCAGGCCGGAGATACGGTACTTGGTCATGATTTCGAGCGCCTGGCGCAGAGTGATATCGGGAGAGATGGTGACGGGGTCGACGATCATGCCGGACTCGGAGCGCTTTACCCGGTCAACTTCTTCAAACTGACGGTCGATGGGCAAATTGCGGTGAATAATGCCAATGCCGCCCTGCCGTGCGATGCCGATGGCCAGGCGCGATTCCGTCACGGTGTCCATGGCGGCGGAGGCGAGGGGAATGTTCAGCGCAAGCTTACGGGTGAATTTCGTGGTGGGGTCGACTTCGGTCGGCAGGATGGAGGATTTGCCGGGGAGCAGTAGCACGTCGTCAAACGTGAGAGCTTCGGGGATCGGACCGTCAATCATGGGCGCCTCTTGTATTTGAATTTGTTGCGGGTCGGCCAGCGCATCGGAGCTGCAGAGCCGGCGGCCAGAAACAGCGCAGCCCAGCGGGTGGCCACTGGGCTGGAGGACGAATTCAACAGATCAGAAAATTGCATCACGGTGAAACTTCTATTTTAGGGGTGGAGGGGGCTTGGGTCAAGTAAGGCCCGGAAAACGCGGATTTTCGTTCAATTTTGATGAGAGGCGTAAAGCCTGACGGAAACATCTTGAAGATACCGAGTCAGTTGTTCTTTGCGGATGGTGTCGGTGGATCTCTCGATCATGGTGGAGAGGATGGGCTCGAGGAAGCGATGGTACTTGGCGAGCGTTTGTTGGTTGTTGGAAGCGAGTGCGGCCTCAACGGCGCTCTCGGCGGCAGGAGTTACAAGCTCGAGGCGCCCGACAAAGACGCGGGTGGTTGCGGCTGGGGCAGGCACGATGTGGAGCGGGAGGATGGAGTCGACGAATCGGCGAGGAACGATGTAGATCAGGCGCGATCCTTCCTCGAACCAGGAATTTTTCCAAGTTTCCAGCATAGCGTGGGCTTCGTCGGGGAAGAGTCCTTGAGCGATGAGGATGCTTTCGAGGGCCGCGGAAAGGGATTCGAGCGAGGCGGAGAGTTCCGGCGGGGCGTACGCGGCCTGGTCGCGGAGAGGGCCGAGCATACGGTAGCCGAGCTGCGCGCCTCGTCGTTCGAAGAGTATGGCTGCGGGGATTTCTTCGGCGAATTGGTTTTCCAGATGGACGGTCGAATCCGGGGCGACGGCGGCGTTGATGGGCACGGGTATGGCGGAGACGCCACGATAGAACAGGAATTTTTCGCGCTGTGGGCCGGAAGGGGTTTCGATAGCAAGTGGGGCGGCGGAGGCATTGCGGGCAGCGAAGTAGTTATTTCCGGAATTGTCCGTGGGGAAATCGGTAGAGCCTTGTGGGTCGATGTGAACGGAGTTCCACGCGATGGAGCCGGAGGATTTTATGTTGAAGAGCGAATAGTCGCGGGGACTCAGGGCCGGATTAACCGAGTCCGCGTGCGGATACCACTCCGTGATGAGACCCCGGGGGAACGCGACGCTGACGGAAACGCTGGTTTCGCGCGGGGAATAAAAATAAAGAACGGGCGTTTCCATACGCACTGTGCCGCGCAGTCCGCCCTTGAAGGCAACTTCGCGAAAGTGCTCAACGAACGAGGGGAGCTCCGTGGAATCGGTCAGGGGAAGCCATTTCATGGGGCCGCCATCGGGACCGGCGATGGAGGTGAAGGTGCCCCATTCGTGGACGGTAAGGTCGGTTTCGGGTAACTGTTTTGCGTTGACGTGAAGCGGAGAAAATGGAAGAGCCAAGAAGAGCGTTGCGGCCAGGAAGCACTGAGAGAACACCTGCGAAGTGTGCTGCAAGCGGCCGCGGTCTGTTGTCGGCGACTTCATTGCTGGGCCACCTTCACGTTGACAGCGCTCGAAATCATTTGAGCCATGGTTTCGGATTGTGCGTCGCGGAAATGGGCGGAAAGATTTCTGGCCAGCAGCGGATCGTTCTTGGCGCCGGCGATGGCTTTTTGGGCATGCTCGGGGTGTTTGGCGCCTTCTCCGTTGAGCGCGATGATTGCGGCCGCGAACTCCATTTGCGGATCGTTGCCGCGAAGTTGAATGGCCTTGACCACAAGGCTGAACCCTTCGAGACCTTGCGCTGGATTCGCAACGTCCTTGTGAATCCAATGAAGCTGCTTGAGGGATTCGACGAAATAACCGAGGTCGAAAAGAGCGAGCGCCGTGGCGGGCGATTTTTGCGCGGTGGAATCGGAGCGCGCCATAAGCTTGATGAGTAAGCGTTTTGCAGAGCGAGTATCCATCTGGGAATAGAGAGTGGCGCGGCGTAGTGTTTCCATGTGGACGAGGACGGTGGGGTCGGCGTCGAGAATGGCGATGGTGTCGGCAATCAGATTGTTTATGTCGTAGGTTTCCTTGCCGGTCAGGTTCCAGTCGTGACTGATCCAGGGAAGAGACTTTGCATTGCCAATGCCGAAGGTGTGGCAGAGCAGAGGCGGGCCGGCGAAGGCGGAACTTGCTGTGAACAGAGATGCGAGCACCACTAGGATGACGAAGCAGTGAATCGAAGGCTGATCAAGTTTCATGGCGATGCCTCCCGGCGAGTGAAGTACACGTTCAGTGAGAAAGACGCGGGCGTCGGCGCACGTGTTAACGAAGTGGAGCGAGAAGAATTCAACGCGGAGTAAGAAAGAGGTCCGTAGAGAGCGCGGAGAAATGGCAGATCCAGGGCGGGCTACGGTTGCTGTTTGAGGAGAGACTGTTTTTTCTGGAGCAGTTGTTGCGAGTTGGGAGCCGGTTGTGGGGAAGCCGACTGTTCCCAAAACCGCCACACGGAAATATCGCCGAGCTCGAGAGAGTTCCACCAGAGATCAAGCATGGATTGATCGAGATTGAGTATTCCTGCGCGAGTGACTCCCCTGGGCGGGGGGAGGAGCGCAGCGAAACGCGTGTAGACCTGGGTGCGCTCCGCGCCGGTGGTGCGAGAGAGTAGATGCCACAGGGACAATGCATCCTGCGCGCGCGCTTCGGAAAGAATCATGGCGAGCGCGCCACTGCGAGCGGGCGAATCTTGCGGTCTGGAATCGAATTGGGCGATGGCTTCTCGGAAAGCGGGCGTCGCGTCCTCGAAGTACGGAACGCCGGGGCCGAGTTCGCGGCGCGTGGAGCAGATGGCGCCGGCCGGAATGAATGAGTCACGCCCGTTGAGATGAAACCCGACCCAGCCGAGCGTGGTGCGAATGCTTCCGGAACCGTCGGGAGCCACCTGGAGTGAGTAAGCGCAACCTAGGTCGATGGCGACGGCGGAAGGTGTGTCGACGACGAATGTGCCGGGCGGAGCCCAGATCGCCGCGTGAATGGTGCCAACATCAAGCTGAATGCGCTTGCGATTCGGATCGGTTTGCACAAGACGCACTCGCGAGTTGGGATCGATCCGGATTTCGCCAAGATCTGCCTGAGAGAGGGACGCGCGAGAATCGCTGTTGGTGACAATCGTTTGGCCGACGTGAAGTCTCGAAGGCGCTTGATTAGCGGCGATCGCTTTCACGCCGATTTGCGGCTCGCCCTGGATATTGGCGACCTCCCACGCGGGGCCGGTGTCTGGCGTGGATATCGAACGCAATGCGAAAAACAAGGTGAGGCCAGCCGCAATCAAAATTGCGGCAGCGGCAGCCAGGCGAGGCACGGAAAGCAGGTGAACGAACACGCCTCGGAATTTGCCGCGCGTGGCAACCAATTTGGCGGGGAGCACTAGCGCAGGTTCGGCACCACGAAAATCGGCCAGGAGAGATTCGAGCCGCTGGATTTCGGGATCGGGCGTCCCCGAGGCATCCCACAGATAGTTTTCGTTCATCAATTTCTCTTCTTCGTGATTAGTTGGGTTTGTGGTCATAGCGCACCCCCGGTGGGTGGTGTGGCCTTCCGGCCAAGAATTTCGCGGAGTTGCAGCATGCCGCGATGAAGATTGACGCGAACGGATCCGTGCGTGAGGCCGGTGCGGGCCGCGATCTCGGGGCCGGTCATGCCCTCAACGAGTCGAAGGACGAGAGGCTCGCGATAAGCGTCCGGGAGCGACCGAATGGCATCAAGGACCGCGTGCGCCTCGGTGCTGGAATGCGAGGAATGACGAGTAGATGGAGCGACAGGTTCCTTTTGAACGGAGACGGATTCTTCATCGAACTCATCGTTGGGTTTGCCACGGCGGTGAAAGTCGGTCGCCCGGTTGCGCGCGATGGAGGCGAGCCATCCGGGGAAGTGGGAAACTTCGCGCAAGGTGCCTAGGCGGGGCAGCGCCTGGAGGAATACGTCTTGCAAGAGATCGTCAACATCGGACAACGGTACGCGGGCCAGCAGGATACCGTGAACCATCCGCGAGTAACGCGCGTACAGCAAACCGAACGCGGCCCGGTCACCACTCTGGGCGGCGCGCACGAGCGAGTCGTCTGGGCCGCCAGTGTCGTTGGAGAGGTTCACGGCCGCTGGACCGGGGCGAGATGAGCGAATTTCTGAGAGTGCAGCCACATAGCGTCCAGGGAGATAAGGAGGGTCTCACCGGATAGACGCCGGCGGACCAGTGAGTGTTAACAATACTCCGCAAGGCGCTTGTTTGCAGCAGGTTAATAAAGTTCTGACGCCCAGGGAGAGGCGAGCGTACGGGTGTTAAAGGGAGCAGAAAGGCCTCTACAAGAATTCCTAATGTTTTGGGAGGGCTGGCCGATAGAGATGTTGAGGCAGTCAGGACCTCAAAACATGTCCAATGCTATTACCGGTGTGACGCACGCAGCAGCGGCAGTAAAAGAAGCTCAAGCCCAGCAGGTCCAGGCCGCTCCGCAGGCGCAGACGGCGCCAGCCAATCAGAAGGCGGCCCAACCGCAACCGGCGGCGAAGGCGCCAGCCCCAAAGGACACGGTTCAAATCAGCACTGCCGCGCAGACAGCGTTGCAGGAATCCAAAGAGACATCCACGCAGACCGCGCAGGAAGCTAGCCGTGGAGATCGCCAGGCTGCGAGATTGCTGGCGAAAGAAGCGGCGGCCAAGAGGGAGTGATCGCAAGGCCCGCGAATTTATTCGGCCTTGCACTGTTCTGATTACCCGACGCGCCGTGGACGATCTATGTCCACGGCTGGTGTTGGCAGCCGCACGATCTCCGGTCGAGTCGTTGAACTGCGCTTGTGCAACCTACCTGTCAGTCACCCGTCAACACTAAGCAGTGATTTGCGCAATCGCTCCGCGCAGCGCGAGTCTCCCATAAAGCCAGTGGATGGCCTAAAATTTCTGGACATTCGGACCGCATGAGAGGCTGCGAAACGCGCACCTGCAGCCGAAGACGGTAAGTCCGCTTCCAAGTTCATCCTGACCGTTCTATCACCAGAGGTTCTTGCCACAAGCTTTTCCCTATGAACTTTTTCAAACTGAGTGTCAGTGGGATCGCCAGGATGGCCCCAGTCAGGCCGAGGAGGAAAGTCCAGCCCACGAGTGATAACGTGATCTCCAGAAAAGATACATCCACCGCATGTTTCATAAAGATCGGGGTGACCACGTTATCCACGATCAAGTTGGTTAGAATCAGGCCGCAAGCGACCAGCAGGGCTCGCTTCCAACCGTACATCAGGAGGGTCACGAAAGTCGGCGGGACCAGTGCGATCATGAATCCCAGTGTGGGAATAAAGTTAAGGAAGAAGTAGAGGAGGCTCCAGATCACCGGTGTGTCCACGCCCATCGTGAGCAGAAACGCCAAATTGAGCAGGGTATTGATGCCTGAGGTTTTAGCCGTGACCGCCACATACCTCTGCGCGTCGGAGGCGTAGTACGCCAACTTCTCGGCCAGTGGACCCTGTGTGACTCCGATATCTTCTACCATCGTCACGACGAAGAGGAATGCCAAAAGGAATACCATCAGTCCGTGGGAGAGAATACTACCCGCCTCCGGGAGGACAATTCGAGTGATCGCATTAATGCGTTCGGGTGTGAACACATTTTTGATGGAGAGAATAGGAGCAACAATCCCCTCGGCATTCATGGTCACCGTGGCCTGCCCATAAAATTCCGCCAATCGCTGTTCGTAGCCCGGGAGCTTCTGCGCAATCCTCAACGTGGCCACGTCCAGGGCGAACAGCAGGAAGAGCCCGAACGCAAATGCCGCGACCGCTGTCAGCACGATAGCTTTGTTTTTTGAGACTTTGAAGCGGCCCATGATCCACCTGGGAAACGGGACGACGGCGTAGGCAAGCAGCAGACCGAGAAGCAGAGGCCCGAGGATTGGGGATGCTGCCCGGATCCCCGCCATCACGATGACCGCGCAAGCGGCACCAAGCATGATTCGCAGGATCGGCGGGACTGAATTACTGTTCACGGTGCGCATCACTGTGCCGCCGGCTTGGGCGGGAGTTTGCCGCGTTTTTTTCCTTCCCCGCAAGTTCCCTTTTGGACGGTGGATGACTTGCGAAGCCTTTTGAAATTCCTTCCAGCACCTTGGGCGAAATGCTTACCTCATTGCCGATTTTCTGTTCCAGGCACAATCGCCATTTCAAATCTTCTCGCTTCGGATGAATCAGACCGGCAATAAGACATGCGTCCAGAGCTCTTTCGGCTTCCCTCGTTTGAGTCATTTTGTTCTCCGTAACATCCCGTGTGGGCTGTCCGCTGACTGGGAAACAATTCTGGGCATTACCCGCGTTCTGTTTGGATTCGCGTCGACTTCTGCAGTTTCCTCGGTAGGTTGATACTCTCTCCGCTCGAATGGGGAGAGAATTGTCAAAAGTGACATGCGGGAGCGGCCAAAAGTGGCCCCGGTCAGCTTGTGCGTTCTGTTAATCGAACCATCGTCGGCCACTCACATTATGGGAAACAAGCCACTTGCGTCAGTAACGTGCGGCTGCTTGCACGCGGAGCAGCTCTCCCATAAAGTCAGTGGATGGCCGAAAATCTCAAAAGATTTGAGCCACAGGGTTGGCTGAAGAACGCACACCTGCAGACAATGGCGGGGGCGTTCTTGCGGCGGAAGTTTTCCTTGCCAGATGGCGAGGAACGGTTTTACCGCGTGGATGCGGAGACGCAATTGAAGGGCATCTGCCACTGGCAACCGGGCAAGCGCGGCGATGTGCCGGTGATTGTGATTGTGCACGGTCTCGAGGGGTCGTGCGATTCGAATTACGTCCGGGGAATCGCTAATAGGGCTTGGGCGAGGGGATTCCATGCGGTGCGGATGAATCAGCGAAATTGCGGCGGAACGGAGCGCCTGACGCCAACTCTGTATAACAGCGGGTTGAGTGGAGATTACCGCGCGATTCTTCTGGAACTGATGGCCGAAGGATTTACGCAGATCTATTTCGCCGGCTATTCGATGGGTGGAAATCTGGTGACGAAGATGGCCGGTGAGTGGGGAGCGTTGCCGCCTGCGGAATTGCGCGGGGTGTGCGCGGTCTGCCCGGCGCTGGACTTGTCGGCTTGTGCGGACGCGCTCGAGGAGACGGAGAACTATTTATACCAGCGGCATTTCGTCAAAGGGTTGATGACCCGGTACCGGAGGAAGGCGGAACTTTTTCCGCGCAGGTATTCGCAAAACGGTTTTGGGGCGATCCGGACGGTTCGGGAATTTGACGATGCGATTACCGCGCCGCAGTTCGGGTACAAGGATGCCGAGGATTATTACGAACACGCGGGGGCCAAGAACGTGATTGGGCAGGTTAGCGTGCCGTCCCTGGTTCTCACTGCAAAGGATGATCCGTTTGTGCCGTATGAAGCGTTTCTAAAAACGGATCTAGAGAAGAATGCGCGGGTGCAGTTTGTCGCAACGGAACGCGGGGGACATTGCGGGTTTATTTCGAAGTGGGAAGGGGCCGAGAGATTTTGGGCCGAGGAGCGAGTGGTGGAGTTCGTGGAGAAATTAGCGCGCGTGCCCTAGCCCGCTGGTTTTTCCAGCGAAACCTGGAACCCCGGCGTCATAAGCTGGGCGGCACCTTCGGGGGTGACGGCCATGACGTCTTCGCAGCGAATGCCGAATTCCCCGGGGACGTAAATGCCGGGCTCGTTGGAGAAAGTCATGCCCGCTTCCAGCAACGTTTTGCTGCCGCGCACTAGATAAGGATGCTCGTGGATGTCGAGGCCAATGCCATGGCCGAGGCGATGGGTGAAGAATTTGTACCCCGGACCGTACCCGGCGGAGGTAATGACGGAGCGCGCCGCATCGTCGACGGAGCCGGAGAGTTTTCCGGAACGGGCCGCATCGAGCGCCGAGTCCTGCGCTTTGCGGACGGTTTCGAACGCGCGCTGGATTTTTTCACTCGGCTTGCCGAACACTCCCGTCCGCGTGACATCGGACCAATAGCCTTCGACGGTGCAGCCATCATCGATCAAAACCACGTCGCCTTCCTGGAGTGTGCGAGGCTGCTTGCTGCCATGCGGCAGCGCGGCTGAGGGACCGAACAGAACCATCGCCTCTCCGCGCAGGTGCATCTTCGCGTATCCCGCGGAGACTAGTTCGCTCACCTGCTCCTGCGCCATTCCCTCTTTCAAATTTGCAAATACCAGGCGGTAAACGTCGCAGGTGGATTCGCAAGCCAGGCGCATCAGTTCGAGTTCGTGCGGGGATTTCACGGCGCGACAGCCGATCGTGATGGGATCGGCGGAGGCGAACTCATAGCCCCGCGCCGCCGCCCTGAAGTGATCGTAGAAGGTGAAGGGGAGCCGCTCTTCAATGCCAATGCGGCCGGTGCGGAGGCCGCGATCCGCGAGAGCGGTTGCGATAAGTTTGGCGGGACTTTCGTCCTCCTGCCACACGCGGACCTCAGCTGAATACAGGAGCGATTCGCGCATGCGGGCTTCCTCGAACGCTGGAGAAATAAGAATCGGCTGCCCGGTGCGCGGGATGACGAGCGCAAGGAGCCGTTCGCTGAGCCACCAGCGGATGCCGCTGAAATAGTAAAGGGAAGTGCCGGGGCCGATGACGATGGCATCGAAGGAGGGATTCGATTGGGCCATCAAAGTTTGCGCACGAACGAGCCGCCCGTGGAACTCATCGGCGGTGATCGGGTGGACGCGGTCGCCGAGCGGTTTCAGCGCGGAGAACGCCGGAGGAGCTTGCGTCTGCGGAAGGGCCGGAGTCAGCGCAAGGGCGGATGCAGCGGCGGTGGAATGGAGAAAGTTGCGGCGAGATATGGGAGTCATGGAGTAAAAGGATGAAAGAAGAGGGAAGAGAAGTCAAAGAGGGAAGAGAAGTCAAAGAGGGAAGAGAAGTCAAAGAGGGAAGAGAAGTCAAAGAGGGAAGAAGAGAGATTCAGTGGGCGCAGGATGGCAAATCTCATTAGACATTCCGCCTAATTGAGATTTTTCCGCACGGGCGGGTTGCGCAAAGCGGTGGCGGCGCTACGCACTCCAAAATAAAACCCCGAGGTTTTGGCCTCGGGGTGGGGAAAAAAATCGGGCGCTTGCAGGAACAAATTATTGTTGGGGTGGTGGGTCATTGTTGGCCGGTTGGGATGGTGGTGCGTCCGCTTGAGTATTCGGTTGCAGTTGGGAAGGCGCGCTCTCGCTGGCACTGGAAGATTTCTTCGGGAAATAAGTGACGTTGACGGCATCGTGCAAGCTGAAATCGAGCCGGGTTTCGGACGGGATCTTCACCTTCTGGCCGTGAGTGAGGGCTTGCACGGCGGTGCCGCTGCCCGCGCCGACACCTGCGCCGATGGCCGCGCCTTTTCCGCCGCCGGCAAGTCCGCCAATGAGAGCGCCAAGCACGGCGCCTCCACCAATCACTTCGGCCGAACGCTTGCCGCGCGAGGCGCCCTTTTCCTGCACGTCGCTGCTCGCAATTTGATACGTCCTTCCCTGATAAGTGAAGTTGTCGAGTGAAACGGTCAGCTCGCTGCGGCCCTTGAATTTCCCTGCCGAGCTCGCTTCGATGAGCTTTAGATTTACGTTCAGGCCTTTCGGAATGACGACACGGTCGCCGACCACAATGGGTGCGTCAAGGGACGCCCGGAAGCTCTGTCCGGCGCTATTCACGCTCGAGTCGATGGAATCAATTGTCCGCACGGTGACGATGGTGCCCTCCGGAACGGTGACCGTGATGGGCTGCGGCGGCGGAGGTGGAGGAGGCGGCGCTGGAGCGGATGGCTTCTCCTGGACTGCCTGTTGGACCGGTGGGGGCGGGGGCTCCGGGCTCGGGGCTGGCGCAGGAGCCGGAGCCGCGGCGGGTTCCGGCGGAACTGCTGGCTTGCTATGAGTTCGCGCGGGCCTCGCAGGACGCGCTGGCGGCGCGGGAGTGGCAGGTGCCTCGGCGTTCTCCGCAGTTATCACGGGAGGCGGAGGGGCCATCGTGGTTTGATCGACCACCGTTTTTACTCCCGGCGTGGTCGCTGCGATGTGTTGGGCGGCGAGGCGGGCCGCGTCGTCCGGCACCTGCCCCGTCAGGGTAACGATGCCGTCCTTTGCTGCGACCTCAACCGAAGCGGACTTAAGCAGCGGCTCGGAATAGAGCTTGGCCTTGATACGCGTTGTGATCGAGTCGTCGCTGGGTCTGTTGCACCCCAGAGACAACAAAAGCAACAGTGAGATGGTGGAAAGCAGTATGTTCCGTCGAAGCATCGAGCCCCCAGGATTTAAGACGCCGGAAGAGACAAAAAACGAAGTGCAAGTCCCCGAACTCAGCCTCTTGGTTGGATGCGGCCTAGTAAGGAACGGCAATCCTCCCTCTTCCAAGTGGAAATCTACCCCGAGGGAATCGCGGAAATCAAATCGATGGAAGCGGGCAGAGTCGCATTTCTGTATCTACTAAAAACTATAGGAAGTACCAAACGCCGTAGTTTGGCCCTCGCTCAAATCAGGCAGCGGGCTGGCGTTCCTGTAACAGATACAAATAGAAGGGCTTACCCTGCGCGGGAATTTTGGAACTGTTTACTGTTTGGATAAAAAATTGCAGGGATGTTGTCAACGGTTGCTTTGCACTGCTGTACCGATTCAACTGGTAGCAATAAATAACTGGGCCTGCGTTGGCCGTTCCTGCATTGGGATCAGTCACGCATATTTCTATCTCCCAGACTCAGGGGAGACGTGTGTGCTTTTTCGTTGGCGAGCATTTCAACTTCAGGAGGGTGTATGGATCAGGGTAATAAGACGTACATGAGTCTTTTAAGTTGGATGGGTGTGTTGGTTTTGGTAGTCGGATTAATGGTCGCCGGGACAGCGCAGTCCCAGATTATCAGCGGCGACTTGGTCGGCACGGTTTATGACAAGACCGGTGCCGTGGTGCCGAACGCAACGGTTGAAGCCGTAAACGTCGATACCAATGTCAAGACTACAACCCAGGCAAACTCGTTGGGCGAATATCGGCTCAACAATCTGCCTGCTGGGACATACGACGTTTCGGTGTCGGCGGCGAATTTTGCGACGACAAAAGTTTATAAGGTGCGCGTGGAACTAAACAAGGTTGAAACGCTTCCGATTACCCTTGAAGTGAGAAGTTCCGTTTCCACGGTTGAAGTGCTCGGAGCCTCACAGGCTCTGGATACCACGACTTCACAGGTCTCCTCGACTTTTGAAGAGAAGCAAATGGCAGATCTCCCTACGGCCACAGTGGGTCTGGGTGTGATCAATCTGTCCCTTCTGAGTGCGGGAGTTGCCAGCAGCGGAGGCATTGGGGCGGGAACAGGGCCAAGCGTGGGCGGTCAGCGGCCAAGAAACAACAACTTCATGATTGAGGGCGTAGACAATAACGACAAGTCTGTTACAGGTCCCCTGGTCTATGTCCCGAACGACGCAGTTGCGGAATTTACCCTGCTGCAGAATCAATTTTCACCAGAGTTCGGCCATTCTTCAGGCGGACAATTCAACCAAGTCATCAAAAGCGGCACGAACGCTTTCCATGGCACGACCTACATCTACTCGCAAAACCGAAACTTTAACGCTGTCGACCAATCCACTCGAAACAGCGGATTCACATCGAACCAGCGTTATGACAACAATCGAATTGGCGGCACATTGGGCGGCCCAATCATAAAGGACAAACTGTTTTTCTTTGGGTCTCTGGAATACAACCCGATTGGCCAGGCGACGATTCTTGGCGCACCTGTGTGCGGACCGACTGCGGCCGGTTATGCAGCCTTGGATAGTCTCACCGGTATCTCGGCGAACAACTACGCGATTATGAAGAAATATATTCCTACCGCTGCCAGCGTGGACACGTCAGGCACCTGCGGCGCGCCAGCGACGCCAGGTTCCGAGGTGGTCACCGGTAGCAATGGCAGCGTCACAGTCCCTGAGGGGATCATTCAAGTGGCGGGACCAAACTTCACGAACAACTGGGCCGCATTGGGCAGCATTGACTGGAACATTTCCAGCAAGGATCAGATTCGCGGACGGTACATTTACAACAGGTCGGTGGGAATCGATACCGCGGCTTCTCTCCCGGCTTTTTATCAGCCAACGCCAACCAAGTACCACCTCGTGGCAATCAACGAATATCACACCTTCACTCCGTCCATAACGAACGAGTTCCGGGTTGGCTACAACCGGTTCACAAACCAAACGCCATCCGGCAATTTCTCGTTCCCTGGTCTCGATTCGTTCCCGAATATCACGCTCATTACCTTGGGCGGAGTCAATATCGGGCCGGATGGAAACGCACCGCAATTCACGATTCAGAATACGTACCAGATTTCTGATGCGGTGACCTGGACAAAAGGCAAGCACACCATGAAGTATGGGATTGAGGGCCGCAAGCTGATTTCTCCGCAATCGTTTACCCAGCGTGCCCGTGGCGACTACCAGTACAATTCGCTGCAACAGTATCTTCAGGACCTGAGCCCGGACCTCTTCGGGCAACGGAGCGTTGGACAATCCACTTACTATGCGGACCAGTCCGCGATCTACTTTTTCGTGAACGACAACTGGCGTGTAACCCAGCATCTGACCGTAAACGCCGGTCTGCGATACGAATACACCACTACACCGTTTGGCATCCGTTCCCAGTCTCTGAACAATGTTGCCGCCGACGGCAGCGTGATCAGCGACCCGAGCCTAGGACTGAACTTTGTGTCGCCACGGGCACCGAAGAACGACTGGGGCCCGCGCGTCGGATTCGCGTATTCACCGGGCACCAAGGGAGATACGTCAATTCGCGGAGGTTTCGGCATTGCGTATGACGTGCACTACGACAACATCGGTATTTTGTCTCTTCCGCCAGAGTTGAGCGTGACCGAAAACACAAAGGCGAGCAATATTACACAGAATTTTCTGGCCAACGGCGGCCTGCCGCCGGGTTCGGGAGGGACAAAGACATACGCAACGGCAGCTGACGCCAGGGTCAATACGACGACCTACTATCAGCCGAACGTTAAAGATCCGAAGTCGCTCAATTGGACTTTGGGTGTCCAACATAACTTCTTGAAGGACTATACGGCGGAAGTTCGTTATGTAGGCACAAGGGGTATTCACCTGAATGTGCAGGAAATTATCACCCTTGCCAGTTCGGTGAATCCGAACGTGTTTTTGCCAACCTATCTGGCGGCACCAAGCCAAGCCACGTTGGATGCCAGCCCGTTTAACCTGGGTGGCATCAATAATTACGCCTACTCCGCGCTGCAGGGCACGACAGACGGGATTATTCCAAAGTACGACGCGGCCGGATTCCAGAATGCACTGACTTCCTTCCAGCCAGACGGTTCGTCCACCTACCATGGCCTCGCGATGCAAATGACGCGGAGGATGAGCCACGGCTTGCAGTTCGTGGCTGCTTACACGTATAGCCATTTGATTGACAACAGCACGGCGGATTTCCACACAACGGACATTACTCCCCGCCGCCAGCAGGACTTTGCGAATCTGGCCGTAGAACGCGCAAATTCCGCGCTCGACCACCGGCACCGGTTCACCTTGGCCCTGTTGTATGACATGCCCTACTTCAAGACCGGCAATTTCTTCGTAAGAAACGGCCTTGGAAACTGGGAATTCGCTCCCGTTTATACCTACCAATCCGGAGAGTGGGGAACAGTTCAAGATGGAGTCGATGCCAACTTGAACGGCGACCCAGCGGGGGACCGGGCAATCGTGAATCCCAGCGGAGTTGGAACCACCGGGAGCGGTGTGACTCCTCTTTGCACAAGCGCCATTCCGAGTGCCGCAGGCGTGTGCACTCTGGGCAACGCCTTCAACACGGCCGCAAAGTCAACGAACCCCAGCTATGCCGGCCAGACATTTGACGTTGAAGATAACCTCGTCGGCTACCTGGCGACCAACCCGAACGCAAAATACATACAGGCGTACTACGGCGCTTTGGCGACCGCGGGACGCAACACCCAGTTGATGCCCGCGATCAACAACGTTGATTTCACAGCCCTCAAGCGAATATCGATCACCGAGAGATACAGAGTCGAATTCAGCATGCAAGCGTTCAACATACTCAACCACCCGCAATTCATCGCCGGTTCCCTGAACCAGGTGAATTCGCTCGGCGTTACCGGGTCGTCCCGGGCCGCATTTGAACCCCAAAACAACAACTTCAACAACTTCAGCAACTTCTTCCCGAGCAATGCCCGGTCGCTGCAGCTCTCGTTGAAGATTCTCTTCTAAACCTTTTCCCCTCCGTTGGCGGTCTGGGACGGAAGGCTTTCGAAGGGCGCTCTGGACTCCAGGGCGCCCTTTTTATTGGGCTGGACCTTCCAGCGAATCTACGGGAACCCTGCAGAGATAATTAAACCGGACGTAAAGACAATGTGTGCCTGCCAGCTCACAATCTTTACTGAGGACACAAAAAAGGCCCCGGAAATGCACTTCGGGGCCTCTGTCGGGGTTGAACTTCGCCTAGAAGATGAGTTTGGCCGCGACTTGAATTTGCCTGGCGCTTGTCGTGCCATCGGCGCGGGTCAGGGTAGAAGTAGAAAGGCCAAAGGTTCCGGGAGCCGCAATGCTGTTGCCTGGCTGGCCGAATTGTGGGTGGTTAAAGAGATTGTAGAATTCGAACCGCAACTGCAGCTTGACGTGCTCGGTAATGGCTGTGTTTTTCAGCAGCGAAGAGTCGACGTTGACCTCGTTCGGCCCATAAAAGGCATTCTTGCCCAGGTTCGATTGTTGATTGTAGGGCGTCAGCTCAAACGCGCTGAGCGCCGGCCCCGTAAACGTCTTGTCCGTCCCCGCGGGTTGAGAGGGGCTGCCGATGATGGTCGCCCTCGCGGACAATCCCGTGTGGTTGCTGTCGACATTGCCGAAGATGTCGAAGGGGTGGCCCGTCTGCGCGGTTATCACGCTGGTGATCGACCAACCCTCCAGCACACGCCCAACAAAGCCCTCGTTCAAGTGCCCGCGGCCCTTGCCGACATTGGGTTCGTAGATGAAATTCACCACGCCACGATGGCGGATGTCGAAATCCGAATTCCCGCGCTCCGCGGCCAGATCGAAGGAATTCCGCGGGAAGCTTCTGTTTCCGGTGGCCACTCCATCGCCCAACGGATCGTTCACATCGTCGATGGAATGGGAGAAAGTGTACGCGCCCTGGAACTGGAGACCGTGGGTGAAGCGCTTTTGCAGGTTCACCTGAAGCCCGTTATAGGTGGAGTTGCCAATGGACTTGTTCAACGCCGCTCCCGGAGTGGAGAAAGGCGTCTGAAAGGCATTGTTGTTGACCGCGTCGAATGGAAGCACGCCAGCTTCCGCGCCAAGCCAGAGATTCGCGAAGGTGAGGGTGCTTTGATTACATTGGCCTTTGGCAGTGCCAAAAGTCGTGCTTGCGGGAACCTGAAACCCGGTGTTATTGGGGTTTCCGGGCACGCAGAACGCCACCAATTGCGAAACCAGGCCCGGTTGTGGCGGATTGCCGTCGACCACGCGGAAAAGCCGGGTGCCCTTAACGCCCACGTAGTTAACTTCCAGGGTCAACGAACTGGCCAGTTGCCGCTGTATCCCTACGTTCCAGTTCTGGCTGTAGGGCGTCTTAAAATTCGGGTCGAAGAGAGTAGGGAAAATCTCCCCGCCCAGCCCTGTATTGGGGTCAAAATTCGTCACCACCGGTGAAGTGGCCACGGTTCCGGGCGTCACCAAATCTGTGGTTTGGGTGAATGGATTCGCGGCGAACGACTGCTGGAAAGGCGGGTTCCCCTTGGCGTTTCCGACCAGGTTTCCGAACACGCGGTCATGGAAGATGCCGTAACCCATGCGCACGGAAGTCTTGCCATCCTTGAACGGATCCCAGGCCAGGCCAATCCGCGGCTCGAAGTTGTCAAACTGATTGGCATATAGGGTCTTCCCCGTACCCGGTCCCACGCGGGTGAACGTGAACGGCGCCTGCCCGCTGGCGTCAACGAAGAGATTGGCCAGGCTGTTGTTCACTTCAAACGGAACCCCGAAATACTCCCAGCGCAATCCGCCAGATAGGGTGAGATTCGATAGAAGTTTCCAGGTGTCCTGACCATAGGCGCCCCATTCCCGCTGGCGGAACCCACGCACGTCGTCGGCCGACCGCACGCCTGCAAAATTAAAGAATTGCGATTCCGACTGCGCACCGACGAATCCGAGGAGACCCAAGGTCTGATTTTCAACGGCCGTGTTTTGAGAGACACAGGGAGTGGGGGTATTAGGTGGCGCGGGCGGAGGCGCAAAGGGGCAATTATTATCGACATTTTGCAATGCCGTGACGCCAAACTCCGAAAACGCCGCAAAATCCAGGAGTTGTCGGGTGCTGAAGTTATCGAACGAATTGGAGTATACGGCGCGGAACTCGCCGCCGAACTTAAACGCATGCTTGCCGCGGGTATAGCTGATGCCATCGATGGTCTGGTAGGTGCCGGTAAACCGCGCTTGCCCGTTGGAATCTCCCAGGTTCAGGCAACCGAACCCGGAGATACCGGGGAGACTGTAATCGGGCCCGCGGCCAATGGAATCCAGGTTGCCAAAGCTGTCGAAAACGCTCGTTCCGGTGCACGTAAACTGAAGATTGGTCCGGTTGGCGCCAAAATGGAATTCATTCACCAGATTGCTCTTAAGCGTAGTAGTCAAGCCGATTGCCGCGCCCTGGGTCCTCTGGTAAGTCGCAACCGCACCCAACCCACCCGGAAGGAAGTCGTCGTGAAAGGCGTTGGGGTCTGTAAACCGATTGAATGAGTAGCGAACGCTCAAAAGGTTTTTCGAGTTGATGTTATGGTCGATCTTGATCGTGAAATCATCCACCCGCTGGCGGGAAGCGCTCGGGAAAAACAGGATCCCGCTGATGTCGTTTACTGCGGGCCCGTTCGGGTTGGGGTACAGAGCCAGTATTTTTTGAATGTTCGGATCTAAGCCAATCCCCAGCGCATTGTTTGCGGAGTTGGCTTGGCTAACGTCCACATTCACGGGGGTGATGGGATTCCCTTGTGCGTCCTGCGTGATCGTGAATTTTCCCGTTTTAAAAGCGGCAGTGGGCACGGTGCTCGCGTTCGTGAGGCTGGTCACATACCGTTGCCCCTCATAATTCCCGAACCAAAAGGTCTTATCCTTCTTGATCGGCCCTCCGGCTGAAGCGCCAAAGTCATTGCGAATATACGGGTTTTGCGGGCCTCCATTGGGGCCTTCCGCAGGGTTGAAGAAATCGCGAGCGCCCATGGCGTTATAACGGCCAAATTCATAGGCGGTACCGTGAATCTGATTCGTGCCGCTCTTGGTAATGGCCTCGATTACCGCTCCGTTGCTCCGGCCATACTCAGGAAGGAAATTGTTGGTGATCACGCGGAATTCCTGTGTGGAATCGGGATTCAGTGAATTCAAGCCGCCCGCAATTCCGGGCACCTCGGTATCGTTGTTGTCCACGCCATCCAGCAGGAAGTTGTTGCTGCGCTCGCTGGCGCCGTTCGAGGAGAAACCTCCTAGCGAGGTATTGCTCTGAATCACCCCGGGGCTAAGCAGCACAAGCGAGTAGGGATCGCGAACCAGAAGAGGAAGCTCGGACACCCTTCGTGCGTCCACAAGATTGCTGATCTGGGCATTCTCCAGTTCGATTGGTGGCACGATCGATGCCTGAACTTCCACGGTAGCGGAGACGGTACCAATCTCGAGGCTCTCGTCGACCGTCAAGATTTGGCCGACCGTGAGCGTAACTCCGGCGAATTTGGCCACCTTAAAACCAGATTTTTCAAAAGTTAGGACGTAAATCCCGGCTGGAAGCTCTACCAGACGGTATAAACCGTCTTCGTTGGTAATAGCCGTATGTAAACTATTGGTTTCCGTGCTGCGCGCGGTCACGCTGACCGAAGAAACAGGGGAATGACTCGGATCAAAAACCGTGCCGCTAATGGTTGCGTTCTGTGCACGGGAAGATGAGGGCCAAGAAAGCACTAAGAGCAGGAAAACTGAGCTGATCCTGAGAATTTGGACGTGCCTGGACCAATAATTTTGCATGGGGACAACCCTCCGTAAAATGGTGTGCAGCATGCTGCACACCAACTGCTCCCCGTTGTTTGGGGATGCGAAGATTCAGTTACGTGCCATTGAAATGAGAGAAGATAGGATCGATTTACTCAGGCGTAACTTCTGCTAGACGAGTTAATGATATCTCCCGAGGGGAAGTGGCTACAGAAAACTGTAAATGTGATGGGGAAACATCCAGATTCCAATAGCCAAACACCTTCTCCAGTGGTACGAGTACTCCGGTTGGAGGCTCGATTCCGCTTCCGTGAGGGCGCGAGTTTGTCCCTAAACCGAATTCCTCAGGACACGGGAGAGAACGCCGTTCGGAACTGAAATTACTTACAGGGAATTATTCAGAGCGAATCGCCAGGATCTGCTTGTTCTGAATTCTGATTTCGACGCCGAAGGGCGGGCGAATGTCGCTGCCCTGGACTATGGCCCCTCGCATCCAGACGTCGCCGGGAAGATTGGAAGTCTTTAGAGGATCGTAGAGAGTGCGGCTGCACGGATTTCCGACGAGAGGATGATTCGCGCGGGGGAAACCGTAGTCGGTACGGAGCTTGTTGAGGTCGGCAATGTATTCGAGCTCGCAGGAACCGTAAGGAGCCTTGCGGGAAAACGCCCAGTAGCCGGCAACAACAGTCGGAGAGCCGGAAGGAAGCCGCACGATCGTTGCCGGAATGTCTTCAGCGGTGAGGCGATTTCGGACGAAGAAGTCGATGGAGGACCAGGGCTTCGCGAGGTCGGCAATATTGGCGATGACCGGGTTCGCGTCCGTGGCGTGTGCGAGCAATGTGGAGGGGTCCGGGGGGGGGGCAGGGATCTCCAACTGGGGAGTCTGCTCAGCGCGCGAGGGGTCGGCTGGTCTGGTTCGGGATAGCCAGCGAACAGCAAACAGGAGGATGATTCCTATGACGACAAGACCAACGATCATTGGCAACATTGGATTGCGCGCGGGGCGGCGAGGGCCGCTCACGCCCGGAATCTGGGGCATCTCCGCTTTCAGGTGAGCTGGGGTTTGGTTGTCTGCCATTTTAATATGGGGCCCTTAAACACCAATGTAATCCAGGAAGGGAGCCGGGATGGGCCTTAGCCGAACAGGCCAGCAGAGATTGTACTGATGAGATGGGTAGAAGAGCAACCCGGCCGGGCGGCAATGCAGCAATGTATCGCAAATGATACTTCTGTTAGTGAGATGGCGACATAATTCATCGCAACGCTTGTTTCCTGTGGTGAGGCAGCCTAGTGTAAAGGGAAGGTTCCACTGAGGGAATTGTCCGGAAATGGCTGGAGATACTCGACAGTCGGCCCGCGCGTTTGTTCGAAGTTTGAACATTCTGCTGAAATTTGCTCGCCTGTACGAGTTCGGCCACGTGCGGACGATGGCGCAGTTTGAAACGGCTTGGAAAGAATTGCACTCTGCGCTCGAAGAAAGCCGCGATACGGGTTTGCTGCTCGGCGCTTCCGGAAACCAAATCTTGCTGGATGGAGTGCCGCTGGGAGCGGCGGCAGCGGAAAAAAGTTTTGCGCAGCTTCTCACTTCTTCCGGAATCGCCAGCATTCATTTCGCACCCAATCTTACCCAACCTCAATTTGCGCGCTTCGCGCGCGCATTCCCCAGTGGAAATGCCAAGCCGAGTTCACTTGCCGAACAATTGAAAACGGCAATGGCTGGCGATCCGAGCATTCGCATCAATGAAATTCGGTTCGTGGCGGAAGACAGTTCTGTGGCGGGAATAAAAGTCGCGGCGCAACTCACTTCGAAAGTGCTGGGCGCACAGGGTGACAAATTTCGCGAGATTTTTGAGGACCCGCAAAAACTGTTGCAACTGATCCTGGCCGCGGAAAGCAATCGCGGGGGAAGCGGAGGAGGCGGCGGCGGTTTGGGATTTGGCCCCGGTGGCGGGGGTGGTGGAACCGGGACCGGTGGCAGTGGGGCTGCGAGTTGGAGTGGCGGAACTGGCGGTTCGGGAAACCTCTGGGAGGCTGGAAAGCCCGGCACAGCGACGGGCAGCGGAACCGGTGCAGGCGGCCCCGGTGGTGGAGGCGGGGACGGCAAGGGGGGCGGTGGAGTCGGCGGCAGCGCCGGGCCGGGCGGTGGTGGAGTTGGCGGTGGTGGCACAGGAGCGGGCGGCAGCGGTGCATCGGGCGGGGCGGGGCTTGGAGGTAGTGGAACCGGCGCAGGCGGCAGCGGCGGTGGACCAGGCGGGGGATTCGGGGGTGGTGGCACCGGAACGGGTGTTGGCGGTGGTGGCGGCGCGGCCAGTGAGCCTGGAAAATGGCTTGCAGCAACAGCGATGTTGAAAGGCGGATTGGCGGGCGGGCTTTCCGGTATGCCCGGGGCCGCCGGCGCAGGTGGCGGGTATGCGGTTGCGGAGGACGACGTCCGATCCATGATCGGCTTGTTCGCGCAACTCGGAAAAGCACGTAAGGATCCGGATTCGCGCATGGATCCGGCCGCATTTCAGTCGCGACTTTCGACGTTGCCGGTTCGTGCGCAGGTGACGTTGCAACAGGCCTTGGCAGGACTGGCGGCTCAGGCTCCTAACGAAAAGCCAGACAAGCCCATGCTGCTGAAACTCGCGGAACACGTGGCCATCCGGTTCGCGCTGGACAGCTATGAACGCGGTGAATTGCGTGTCAACGCCGTAAAGCAACTCCTGGACCGGATGAATGCGGAGATCGAGGCACTGCGGAAAATTCTGGGCCAACAGGAAGAGACCATGGCCAACGCGGGGCTGCAGATGCAGTCCTACACTGAATTGCTGGACCAGGAATTTTGGTTGAATGTTCCGGAAGAAAACAAGAAAGAGGTTTTGACCTCCGATGAGGCGTGGTGCGTGCCGCCTCGCAATGTGCGCGCGTTCCTGGAAGAAATGTTGCGCCGGGGAGAGTTGAAAACTGTCAACGAAATACTTTTGAAGTATGCCGCTTGCATCGGGCTGGAAGCTGCGGAAGCCCGGCGAACCACGGCGATCGGCCTCTCGGATCTGGCGGAATTTTATGGCAGCGGCGACGGCAGCGCCTTGATCGACGTGATCCAGCGACTGGGAAATCAGCTGGGCGTTGAGAGGGAATCGGATTTGCAGACGTTGGTTGGGGCGGCGTTCGTGCGCATGAGCCAGGAGGCCGGAGCCAAGAGATTTTATCCCGCGATGCAGCAGGCGCTTGCGTCGCTCGACAGCGTGGAGACCCTGCGGCCGGGATCCACCAACAATATCCGCCAAAGGATTGGCACAGAAGAGCGTCTGCCGGAATTCATCGAAGACGCCATGAGATCGGGACAGCCGCAGGACGGTTTGCTGGACATCCTCGGCTTAATGCCCAAGGCGGCCCTGCATTACATGACAAACAGGTTCGCCAACTGCGGTTTCCGAGAAGATTGCGAACTCCTGGGTGAAATGGTGCGTGGGCTGGGCGACGAAGCGGTGAACCGGCTCGTGGAAACCCTGCAGACAGCTCCGGCCACCGAAGCCACCGAAGTAATCGGACTGCTGAGCCAGCTTTCACCTCAGTCCGTGCAACAGTATCTGCCGACACGATTGGCCCAGTGGCCAAGAACTTCCCACGACCGGACGGTGAGACAGTTGTCCTCCGCGCCGGCGGAGCAGCGAGCACTTCTCCTGGTATCCACCTATGCATCGCTGGATCCGTTGATCCGGCCGCTGGCCTTGGATGAGATGGGAATGAGCGGGCGCACCGAATGCATCCCTCTGCTTCTGGACCTGATCCGCGACGATAGCACACCCGGTTTCACTCGCATTAAGGCGATTGAAGCGGCGGGACGTTTGCGGGCAAGCGCCGCCAGCGGCATGCTGCAGCTCTTTTTGGAATCCAAACAAGTGTGGCGCTGGGCGTATCACACGGAGCTCCGGATCGCGGCTGCGCAGGCATTGCAGAAGGTGGAACCCGCATTGTCGATCGAAAAGATCATGGCCAGTGGCCTGGACCGGAAAGAACTTGTGCTCGAGCCCACCGATCCGGAACCCAACGTTTCGGTCACTAGGCAGCGGCGGTATGCGCGCCTAAAACTGACGAAGCACGTGCCGGCGATCTCCACGAATTTGCGCGAAAACATGCGCCTGACCGTTGCGGAGTTGAATATGGGCGGCGGCATCGGCGCTTCGGACCGGCACCTGGCTCCTGGATCGCTGCTGAGCTTGAAGTTTTCACACGGGGTGCGCAGTATTCGGGCGCAGGCGATCGTTCGCGGCGCCAGGCCTCAGGCGATGGCGTTTGAATTCGTTGATATGGAATTGGACGAGCGTCTTCGGCTGAGGAAATTGCTCTTGGAATTGGGTGGCTTGCCCCAACCTTCGAACGTGGTGAATCGCAGCAAGCGGCCCGGGCGAATCGCCATGATGAAATAACTCTCGCTAATAAATCACCGACAACAGACCTGTACTCGATAAAGATGCCACCGTCCATCCGTGCAGTGTATCGAACTGTACGAATGGCGGAATGACGGAAGGGTTACACAGGACCTCTGTACCATTGTGGGGACAGTTCAAGAGTTCTAGGGTACTAGTGAGGAAGTCCCAGTCGAGTGGCTCAAAGTTTGGTGAGTCACGGAGCATCACAGACCCGGATGAACGCGGATCCCAAAGCGACGGCAGCCAGGGCATTCGTACGAAGCCTGAATATTTTGCTGAAGTTTGCGCGATTGTATGGACACGACCACGCCCGGGTTGTCGAGCAGTTGACCGTTGCCTGGAACGAATTGCGAGCTGCTATCCCCGAAGGAGCCGAGACCGGCCTTCTGCTCGGAGCGTCGGGCACCCAGTTGTTGGTCGATGGTGTGCCGCTGGACGGATCCCCGGCGGAAAAACAGTTTGCGCAATTGCTCTCCGCTGCAGGACTTGCCAGCGTGCAGTTCACCCAGCAAGTGACCGAAGCGGAGCTCGCCAAATTTGTACACGCGTTTCCCTCTGGAAAAGCAAAACCTGCCGAACTCGCCGAACAATTGAAAGCGGCGATTGTGGATGCCAGCGGCATTCGCGTGAATGAAGTTTGTTTCGTAGCCACCGATTCCCGGCTGAAAGAATCCAGCATGGCTGCGCAGATTGCGGCGGCATCCATGGGAGACCAGCAGGATCAATTCCGCAAGATGCTGAATGATCCGAAGAAATTGCTGGAATTGATCGCAGCGGCGGAAGGATCGAAGACCGGCCGCGAATCCGGCGCTGGCGGCGAAGGATCTGGCCCAGGTTCGGCAGACGGATGGGGCGGCGCGTCGGGTGGCGTCGTCGGCGGACGGGACGCAGATTGGGGAACAGGACCGGGTGGAGGAAGTGCAGCCGGAAACATCAGCGCCGGTCAGAGTGGAGTAACGAGCAGCGGTGGTGGTCCTGGAGGCGGAACCGGTCCGGGCTCGGCTACTGGGCGGGGAGGTCGAGTTGGATCCAGCGCTGGTCTGGATAAAGGCTCATCAGGAATCGGAACAGGGACCGCGGGGATTGGGAGCGGGCCGGGCTGGGGCCCTGGACTTGGCGGCATCGGAAAAGGGGCGGGGCCCGGAAGCCGGATGTTCGGAGGTCCAGATGACGAATCGATTTATCGCATCCTGCGTGCGCTGGCGACTTTTGGAAGCATCGGAACGAATACGAACCCGTCCGCGGCGACGGTGGAATTTCAGGATCAGGTGTCGCAATTGCCTGGGAAGGCCCAAGAGACACTGAGGAATGCGCTCGCCGGCCTTGCCGAACAAGGGAAAAGCAAGAAACTGGACGAAGGTGTGTTGGTCCAACTGGCGGAACATCTGTCTATCCGATTCGCGTTGGAACAATTCGAGCGGGGGGAAGTGAAGGTGAACGCCGTCCGGCAGATGCTGGACCGTATGAATCAGGAAATCGAGCACCTCCGCAATATCCTGGGGCAACACGAGGACAAAATGGCGGACGCGGGAATCCTCGTCGAGTCCCATGGGGAAATGCTCGACCGTGTGTTCTGGGCCTCTGTACCCGAGAGCGCGAAACGCGAAGTGTTACTCTCCGACGAGGCGTGGTGCATTCCGCCGAAAAACGTGCAGTCTTACGTTGCTGAATTGCTCAAGCAGGGAGAGATGGCGGATGCCGTCAGTATTCTCCAGAACTATGCAAGATGCGCAGCCAGCGAAGAGCCCGACGCCAGGAAGCGCGCGGCGACAGGGCTTTCGGAAATGGCCGCCCTGTACGCGGATGCGGACCCGAGGCTGCTTCAGGAAGCCTTGCGGCACATCGGCCTGCGCTTGAGCGTCGAACAGGATCAGAATCTGCAATCGCTGGTTAGTGCTGCATTCGTGCGCCTAAGCCAGGAAGCGGCTACGCACCGTCAATTCGCGGCAATGTCGCAGGCGCTAAGTACGGTGGAAGCAGTCGAAGGGCAACGCCCTGGAATCGGGAAGACGCTCCGCGCAAGGATGGGGATTGAGGAACGTATCCCGGAGTTCGTGGAAGAGGCGCTGCGCGTGCGGGGGGTGGCGGCCGGCCTGACAGGCGTCCTGAAGCATCTGCCGCAAACCGCGATGGAACAGCTTTCCTTGCGCTTTAATCGTTGCCAGTTCCGAAGCGATCTGGAGAATGTCGCGAGCCTGGCGCAAGACTTGGGCGAAGAGGCTTTGCAACATCTGCGGGCCACCGTCCGCGGTGGGCCGATTGCGGACGCCACCGAATTTGTGGGTTTGCTGGCCCGCCTGGATACCACCGCAGCGGAGGTTTTTCTCCCGGCCCGAATGAAAGATTTTCCGCGGACGTCGCAAGACCGCGTGATTCGACATGTGGCGGCCAGCGGCGCGCATGGCACTTGCCGGTTGCTGCTGGCTCTGCTGGACTACGTTGATCCGCTTGTGATGCCGCTGGTGATTGACGAAATCGGAATGACCGGAGATCGCGAAGCGCTCGGACGATTGCTGACGATCGCGGACGGCGATCTGCCCACCGCCGCCGCACCTTATTTGCGAGTGAAAGCCCTGGAGGCGCTGGGAAGGTTGCGCGCGCCGGAATCGATCCATACGCTACGGCGGATTGTGGATGGAAAAAAAATATTCGGTTGGGCGAACCCTCAGGAATTACGTATCGCGGCATTTCAGGCCCTCGCGAAGATGGACCCGGAGTGGGCCAAGAAATTTCTGCCGGAGAGCGGAATCGAAGCGGGGGATCTGATGCTGCAGCCGTTGGAGATTCCATCGGAATCGAAATTCGTCCGGCAACGGAGACATGCTCGAATTCGCCTGCAAAAAAGCGTTGCGGCCGTAAGCACAAATCTGAAGCAGAATTGCCGGCTGGAGATCAAAACTGCCAGCCTGGCTGGCGGGCTTGCGACCACCAACATGCACCTGGCTCCGGGAACCAGGGTCCAATTACGCATGCAACTTGGACTGCGAAACGTCCAGGCGACTGCTTTAATGCGCGATTACCGGGCACAGGATATGTCTTTTGAAATCATAGATATAGGACTTGAGGAGCGGGGCCGCCTCCGCAAATTGCTGATGGAGAATCTGTGCAAGCACAATCAGGAATAGACCCTCGGAGACTCACCCCCCAATCACCTGGTTCAGTATACAAACAGTAACCATTCGCAAGTACTGCACGGTGGTACCTTTGAGGTATTTACCCCATGCCATTTCCTCTTTAATCTGCTGTTAACACGTTTTGGTGTGCATAGGTGCGCCCCGCTCTGGGCGAGAAAGTCGAAGTGACGGTGGTCTGCCTCAGTGTCTAAAGGAATTCAAATCCGGATTGGTGCGGCGTTGTGTGCCTTGGGAATCTCTCTGGCAGGTGCCCGAGCACAAGATGCGCGTTCAGATTTTCCAGACAATCCAAGATTTACCGTGCAGAGGTTTGAAGATCAAGAGGGCATGGGCGCCGTAACGGCGACTGCCCTGGGACAAGATGAACAAGGTTTCCTGTGGATCGGCACACAGACCGGACTTTACCGTTACGATGGCACCCGGGCCAGGAAAATGCTCGAAGTGGAAAGCATCATCGGCCACTACGTTGTAGACATGGTGATCGCTCCCGATGGCACTCCCTGGTTCGCGGGAACCCGCGGAATCGCTCATTACAAGGATGGGCAGTTCCAGAAACTGGATATTCCCCCCAGTGCAATGCCGCTTCTGAATGGAGTGCAGATTTTTGCGGTCGACAGCAAGGGAATTGCTTACGTGCTGACCTACAAGCGCGGCCTGTTGATCATTGACCCCAGAAATCCAGGCAAGACAGACACCATCGCGCAGGAGCTGAGCGATTGGGAAACGCCGCAGGGAATCGTCCGCGCCGCGGACGACGCAATCTGGTTCACCGCCGCCCGCAAGCTGGCGCATCTGAACCCAGGTTCACGGCAGATTAAAGTCGAGCCCGGGATCCGGCTGCCAAATGAGCGCGTCGTGGCCTTGCAGTTCGACGGAATCGGGGCATTGTGGCTGCGAACCGCGACCTCACTCGCGCGATTGGACGCTCGCGCTCACAAACTGACAATTGCCGATGAGGTAGTTGGTGAGGCGAACGAGGAAGAAGGAAAACCTTCGGTTGACGTGCAGGGAAAACTGCTTGTGCCGAGTTCCTCCGGGTTGTACTGGCAACAGGAAGGTCGATGGCGGCTGGTCAACGTCAAGCACGGCCTGGCCAGCAATCTGGTTCAGTGCGCTCTGGAAGACCGTGAAGGCACGCTGTGGGTGGGCGGATCAGGCACTGGGCTCGACCGCTTGACGGGAGTGCGCGAGTGGTCGGCCTGGACAACAGCAGAAGGGTTGCCGGACAACTCTACATGGACCACGTTGCGAGACCACCGCGACCGGCTCTGGGTGAGCACAGCGCACGGAATCGGTATCTGGAACGGGCAGTCGCGGGCATGGGAAAACGTGTCCGCCCTGCAGGAGCACCTCGGGCGGCAGATCCGGCAGATGCAGATTGCCCGCGACGGTTCCATCTGGACGCAGACCATCACCGGAGCAATCGTCGAGTTTGATCCGGATTCCTATGCGACCACGACCTTCGCTAATTTCCGGGGAAGAAATTTTGTAAGCTTCCAGGCCGCTCCGGACGGGACCATTTGGGCCACCACACGCGCGAGGCTGGTGCGATTCGTGCCGCACGGGCCGGCTTCGAAGCCGGTGGAAGTGCCTTTGCCGGCGATGGATGGAGCGGAGATTGAGTATCTGGCCTTCTCGCCGAACGGCGTGCTTTGGGCCACGGGACCGGGAACGCTTTACCGGTTCGACGGAAAAAACTGGAAAGTCATCAAGGCAAAAGATGGCTTGAACGGCCAGACCATGACTAGCCTGGCGGCGCTCAACGATAACGAAGTCTGGGTGGCCTACAACGACATCGTGGGCGTCACACACGTGACCCTGGCGCCGAACGGGGTGACCCAGTTTGAATTTCGAGACTGGGATCGCACCGTGGTGGGGCGCGACGCGAAGAACCGCGTGTGGTTCAACGGTACCGACGGGATCGTTATTCTCTGGCCGGATGGGCATCTCCAGCGGCTGAATCATGCGAATGGGCTGATCTGGGATGATTTAAGTCCATGGACAGGTGCGCGGGAGGAGGCCGACGGAAGCTACCTGATTGCCACCTCGCGGGGATTGTCGCGTTACAAGCCGCTGGGCGAGGTGAAAAAAGAGGCCCCGCCAAAAGTCGTACTGACCTCGGTTGCTCTTGGCGGAACGGAACGCAGTGTCAACCAGAAGTCCTTTGTCGATTCGACTGACGGATCGCTGATGGTGCAATTTTCGCCCGGGGTGTTGGACACGCCGGAAGAGGTTTCCTGCCGCTACCAGTTGGACGGGCTGGAGAAACGCCCGACAGTAACGCTGCAGCGCGAAGTGAGGTATGGCGGACTGCCGGCGGGAAGTTATGAATTTTGGGTTCAATGCAAAGAGGCGGATTCACCCAATTATTCGGCGAAGACGAGTTTTTATTTCCGGGTCTTGCCCAACGTCTGGCAATCCAATTGGCTGCGCGCTTTGTTGGTTCTGGGGTTGATGGGTGGCATTTGGGGATTTGTTTTGTTGCGAACACGGACCCTCAACCGGCGGAAAATCGAATTGGAAGAGGCAGTCGCGCAACGAAGCGCGGAACTCCTTCAGAAAAACAAGGAGCTGGAGCAGATCTCGCTGACCGATCCGTTGACCGGAACGCGGAACCGCCGGTATTTCTACGAAACCATTCCGACAGACCAGGCGCAAGCGCTGCGATCGCATCAGCGGTTTGGCGATTCGCAAAAGTCGGCTGGACCGCCCCGCGAGCTGATTTTTGTGCTGGTGGATATTGACCGCTTCAAGCGCGTCAACGATGAGATGGGTCATGCCGCCGGAGACAAACTGCTACAGGAAGTGGCTAAGCGCATTAGTTCCGTGATGCGCCGCTCGGACGACCTGGTGCGGTGGGGCGGGGAAGAGTTCATGCTGGTTTGCCGGACCACCGACCGCGAAAACGCGGGTCTGCTCTGCAACCGCGTGCTGGAAGCCGTCCGCGATCTGCCATTTGACGTTGGAAATGGCGTACAGCTGCACAAGACGTGTTCCATCGGCTGGGCGCCCTTTCCCTGGCTGCCCGGAGACACGCAGATGCTCTCTATCGACAATGTGATTGAGCTGGCGGACAAAGCGCTGTATCTGGCGAAGCGCGAGGGGCGTAACCGAAGCTACGGCCTGGTGCCGGCGGCGACGGCCTCGATTTCAGAGAAAAGCATCTCGATTGAGAATTTGCGCGATTGCCCGCCGGAACTGGTGCAGATCGTTTGAAGTTGATTGCTCGTCACCATCGCTGACCCCGCGCGCAGCTCCCTATGGGGAGCCGGTTGGACTTCTGAAAAAAATTGCTCATTGAGGCAGGCACTTCGCGACGATGAGGGTAATGTCGTCGTGCTGCTCATGCGGACTGAACCGGCGGACTTCGTCCACTACAGCGGAGAGTAGTTCGCAAGGCGGAAGGGCGCGATGCCGCCGCAGCGCTTCCACCAGGCGCTCTTCCCCGAACTCCTCGCGATGCGGGCTAAAAGCCTCGGTGATTCCATCGGTGTAGAGCGCCAGCGTGTCCCCGGGATAAAGCTGACTTTCCTCAACCTCGCATTCCCATTCCTTGAACGCGCCAAGAATCGTCGCCGTGGATCTGAGCCGGTCGAGCGAATTATCGGCGCGCAACAGCAGAGCGGAGAGATGGCCGCAGTTGATGTAACGCAAGCGGCGAGCCGAGTCGTCGTACTCCGCGAAGAACAGCGTGGCAAAGGAGCCGCCAGCCGTGTTCTGGCAGAACAGCTGATTCACGGCGCACAGGAAGCGTTGAGGCTGATCCAGCGCGACGGCGGACTGGCTGCGCAGGTTGGCTTGTAAATTGGCCATCAAGAGAGCCGCCGCGATGCCTTTTCCGGAGATGTCCCCAACAACAAGTCCGAGGCGCTCTCCGCCCAAGTCGAGAAAATCGTAATAGTCGCCGCCGACCTGCCGCGCTTGGTGGCAAATTCCCGCGTATTCGAGCGTGCGCATGCGAGGAAGTGTCTGTGGAAACAGGCGCGATTGCACCTGTTGCGCGATTTCGAGTTCCTGCGCGGCCCGGCGTTCGGCCTCTAGGTGTTCGGCGACCAGGCGGCGTTGCACTTCAACCGCGTGAGTCACTTCGTCGAAGCTGACGAGCGAAAACGTGTTCCCGTCGGGATCCCGAAAACGGCTGAACACGGCTCCCCAAATGGGAGGAGCGTGCTCGTCTGAGGCAGCGCCATCGGTTGTATGCGGCGACTGCAATTGCAACGCGTGTTTGAAGCGCCGGAGCCGCGGGTTGGAAAGAAAGCGGACGCCGCGCTTGCTCCATTCGCGGAACTTTGCGAGCACATCCTCGGTAACGAATGTGACGTGGGAAGCGCGGCCGATCTGCCGGCACTGTTCGGAATCCGTGCGCGGAACCACGAGAGTGAGGTTGGCTGTGCCGTCGGGCGGAGCGACGACCACCCACGGCTGCCCGGGCTGACCCGGTTGCTCGCGCCCGTCAAAGACCACCTGGAAGCCGAGGATATCCAGGTAAAACTCCAGGCTTCGGTCCAGGTTCCGCACATAGATCATCACCGATTGCAGACGCAGGAAGGGATCCTGGCGCTGCGACGTGTCGCCGGCGTTTTCGGGTGATTGGGGAGCGGCGCTTGCCATGGGCGCATTATATAGGGCCGCGGGATTTTTTATGAGTCACCTTGGGGCTCAGAACGGGAGGGGAGGTTATTCCTCTTCGCCCGGTTGCCTGGACCAGTCTGGACGGAAGCGCTGCGCGAATCTGTTCATGGCGTTTTATACACATCACCGCGTCACTAGTCCTTGCCAGCGATGCCGCATTGCGTTGGGATGGAGAGGTAGATTTCGATTACTTTAAACGGCAGGTACCTGATGAAACTCTTCACTTATTGCGGCGGCAGCGCGCTTTGCCTTTTGTTTTCCTTACCGGCAACCGCCCAAAGCACGGGACGCATTGATTGGGCCCGGGCCGGCGGCTACGTCTATCTATATAGCTCGATGACCACGCTGGAGGTGCGTATGACGCTGCAGTGCGGTGAAGTTGTGCGCATCACCGGACGCAGCGACGATTACTACAGCGTGCGGACTGCCGCAGGCGAGCCCGGTTTCGTTCCCCGGACGAACATCTTCTTGCTGAAGGACCAACCTGGTACCGGCTTGCCAACGCCGACCGCAAAGGCGCCCGCCCGCGAACGCACGCACTACGATCAACCAGGTAGCGAAGTGACTCCGCCGGCGCAGACGGGCCCCGTTGCGTTCGCGCTGGCGAATAACACGCCTATTCGCTTGAAACTGAACAATACAATTTCGTCGGCTATCGCCCATGTGGGGGATGCGGTCGAACTTGAAGTGGTCGAAGACGTGATCGTGGATGGCGTTACTGTATTGCCGGCGGGTTCGAAGGTAAATGGTGCCATTGCCGAGGCGGAGGCCAAGAAGCGTTTCGGCCACGGCGGCAAACTGGCTTTCCGCGTCACTTCGATGACGTTGGCCGACGGAGAGCAATTAAAGGTGCGCTGCTACCAGGAAGCTTCTGGCTCCTCAAACACTTCCGCGGACGCGGTTCTGCCGCTCAATTCCGGCAAGGATGTGACGATCCCGAAGGACGTGGAATTCACGGCCCTGGTGGATGGCGAGGCGCGCCTGAAACGCGAAGGTTTCGACCATCCGAAAACTGCCCTGGCCGCGTCACCCGCTACCACCGTTCAAAAATCCCAACCCGCGCAGTGATCGGCCGCTCCTGACCGCAGACATGGCCCTGAGGCTAAGGCAGCAGCCGCGTTCCGGCGAGACGGTGTTTCTTGGCGGGAGCGCGCCTGACCAGTTACAATGAATTGTTTAGCCGGGTGCGGCCGGAGTGAGCACGGCCGCGGGCTTGCATACCCCCGTCAGGAGACGGAAAACCTTCCATGGATTTAGCAAAGGCAGTCGACGGCGTTATCGCGCGGTTTATCGGGACGAAGCACGAGCGCGACCTCAAAAAGCTGGAGCCGCTGGTTGCTGCGATCAACGCGCAGGAACCGGAAGTCCAAGCGTTGAGCGATGAGCAACTGAAGGAGCGCTTCGCGGCGCTGCGGACGCAGGTGCAGGAGCAGTTGAAGGACGCGGATCCCGCGGAACCCGCCTACAAAGATGAGTTGCAGAAAGCCCTGACGGACGCGATTGTGCCGGCGTTTGCATTGGTACGCGAGGCGGGGCGGCGATTCCTGAAGATGCGCCATTTCGACGTGCAACTGATCGGCGGAATGGTGCTGAACGACGGGAAAATCGCCGAAATGAAGACGGGCGAAGGAAAGACGCTTGTAGCGACGCTCCCGGCAGCGCTGAACGCGTTGGCGGGGCGCGGCGTGCACATCGTGACGGTCAACGATTACTTGGCTCGGCGCGACGCGGAATGGATGAGCCCGCTCTATAAGGCGTTGGGCCTGACGATCGGCGTGATCGTGCACGATCTGGATGACGTGCAGCGCCGTGCTGCCTACGCGGCAGATCTGACCTATGGCACCAATAACGAGTTTGGGTTCGACTACCTGCGCGACAACATGAAGTACGACCTGGCGAGCTGCGTCCAGCGCGGTCACCAGTTTGCCATCGTGGACGAAGTCGACTCCATCTTGATCGACGAAGCCCGCACCCCGCTGATTATTTCCGGGCCCTCGGAAGAATCCACTGACAAGTATTTCAAAATCGACAAAATTATCCCCAAGTTGATTCAGGATATCGATTACACGCTGGATGAAAAGCATCGCACAGCTACGCTCACCGAAGAAGGCGTCAGCAAATGCGAGCGGCTGCTCGGGCTGGGGAATTTGTACGACCCGGCGCACATGGAGCAGATTCACCACGTTTACCAGGCGCTGCGGGCACACACTCTTTACAAGAACGACGTGGATTACGTCGTTAAAGACGGCGAAGTGATCATCGTGGACGAGTTCACCGGCCGCCAGATGCCGGGACGCCGCTGGTCGGACGGATTGCACCAGGCGGTGGAAGCCAAAGAGGGCGTGAAGATCGAGCGGGAAAATCAGACCCTGGCAACCATCACCTTTCAGAATTATTTCCGCATGTACAAGAAGCTCGCCGGCATGACCGGCACTGCGGAAACGGAAGCGGCCGAGTTCGGCAAGATTTACAACCTCGATGTTGTCGTGATTCCGACGAACCGCTCGCTGATCCGCAAAGAGCATCCCGACGTCGTCTACCGCACGGAAAAAGAAAAATTCGAAGCCGTGGTAAACGGCATTATGCAGGAAGACAATTCGCTGGCGAACGGCATCCGGCACTACCACGAGCGCGGACAGCCCGTACTGGTTGGCACGATCTCCATCGAAAAGTCGGAAACGATTGCGGAGATATTGAAAAAGGCCGGGGTGCCGCACCAGGTGCTGAACGCCAAGCAGCACGAGCGCGAATCGCGAATCGTAGCCCAGGCGGGGCGCAAAGGCGCCGTAACGGTGGCGACGAACATGGCCGGCCGCGGCACGGACATCCTGCTCGGCGGCAATCCGGAAGCTATGACCCGCGAGCACTTCCTGAAAAACAAGCTGGCGATACCGTACGCCGCTGCGCCCGCGGTGATTGGCGTGGACAGCACAAACGGCGATGCGCCGGCGGCTGCGGCCATCCAGATGGTCTTGTTCCAGCATGAAGGCAAAATTTTCCAGGTGCCGAAGGACCAGTGGGACCCCGTTTACCAGCAGTTCGCGGATCAGTGCAAAGCGGAGCACGACGAAGTGGTGGCCCTCGGCGGCTTGCACATCCTGGGCACCGAGCGCCACGAGGCGCGGCGCATTGACAACCAGCTGCGTGGTCGCGCGGGTCGCCAGGGCGATCCCGGCTCCTCGCGATTCTTCCTGTCGCTCGAAGACGACTTGATGCGGATTTTCGGCGGCGAACGCGTTAAACAGATGATGTTCCGCCTCGGAATGACCGAAGGCGTGCCGATCGAATCGAAGCTGATTTCCAACCGCATCGAGAACGCCCAGAAATCCGTGGAGGCGCAGAACTTTGACGCACGCAAACACCTGCTCGAATACGACGACGTAATGAACAAGCAGCGCGAGACGATTTACGCGATTCGCCGCTCCGCGCTGGAAGGTAAAGACCAGCGGGATTACGTGCTGGGGATTGCGGAAGACGTCGCGCGTGAACTGGTGGATACCTATTGCCCGCGAGAGCAGCATCCCGGGCAGTGGAACACCACGCAGTTGCTGGCCGAGGTGAACAGCCAGTTTGGCATTGACGCGAAAGCGATGGGCGCGGACCCCGCGGCTTTGAACCATGATGAATTGGCGGAGGCGCTGCCGGAAGCGGTGAAGACACGCTACGCCGAGAAGGAAAAGCAGTTCAGCCCGGATCTGCTGCGATGGCTGGAGCGGCGAATTATTCTGGACGTTGTGGATACCCAGTGGAAAGACCACCTGCTTTCGCTTGACCACCTCAAGGAAGGGATCGGCCTGCGCGGCTACGGGCAGAAAGATCCCCTCGTCGAATTCAAGAAGGAAGCGTTCATCCTGTTCGAAGACATGATGGCGCGCATCGACAACGAGACGATCCGCTACCTCTATCACGTACAGGTTCAGCAGGGAGAAGCACCTCCTCCCCAGGCACAGCAAAGGCAGGAGCCATCGCGGGGGGCCATGGGGGGTGCTGCGGCGGCTGTGGCCAGTGCGGCCGCGAGGGCCGAAGAGCAGCCTCAGACTCAGAAGCTTCCTGATTTTGCACGGGCGTTGGAAAAGCGGCAGGAACGCCAGCAGAAAGATTTGCAATTTCAAACCGGAGCGGCGCAAGCCGAAGCACCAAAGCCGGTGCGCGCAGGTGCGAAGGTGGGACGCAACGACCCCTGCCCATGCGGTTCCGGGAAAAAGTACAAGAAGTGCCATGGCGCTTGAGGAAGTTACTAGTGATTGGTTACTAGTGACTGGGTGTTGGAAGCCAGTCGCTAATTTTCTTGCAAGTTTTGAGCTTAGAACTAACAACTAAGAACTAACAACTAACTCAGTCCGCCTGAAACTCAAGCAACGAAGAGGACACATGCCACCAGCAACCATGCCGGGACAACAGCCCGCGCCGCAGAGACAGGGAATCCCAGGAGTAAGAAACCTCGTGGCGGTGGCCAGCGGAAAAGGCGGAGTCGGCAAAACGACCGTCGCGGTAAACCTGGCACTCGCGCTCGCTAAGCTCGGCCACAAGGTGGGCTTGCTGGACGCCGACGTCTACGGGCCGAACGTCCCGATTATGCTCGGCTCGACGCAAGAGCCTATGGCCACCGCGCAGCAGCGTATCATTCCCGTGCAGGCGCAGGGCATCAAGATGATTTCGATGGGCTTGCTCAATCCGGGCGACAAGCCGGTAATCTGGCGCGGGCCGATGTTGCACAGCGTGATCACGCAATTCCTGCGCAGTGTGGAATGGGGCGAACTGGACTACCTGGTGATTGATCTGCCGCCGGGAACCGGCGACGTGCAATTAACTCTGATCCAGACCGTGGCGGTAACGGGTGCAGTGGTCGTGACGACCCCGTCGCTGGTGGCGGTGGCCGATGTCCGGAAGGCGATCGAGATGTTTCGCCAAGTGAATGTGGAGGTGCTCGGCGTGGTGGAAAACATGAGCACGTTCGCGTGTCCGCATTGCGGCAAGGCGGTGGATATTTTCGGCCACGGCGAAGGCACGAAGACGGCGGTCGCGTACGGCGTGCCGGTCCTGGGCGAAATTGAGATTGATCCGCGAATCCGGATGGGCGGCGATACGGGGAGCCCCGTGGCGGCACAGGGAGAATCCGCGCCTGCGGCGCAAAGTTTGTATCGCATGGCAAAGGCGGTAACGGCGCGGCTCGCGGAAGTCGGCGCGACCTCGACAGGCCCCGCGGTCGAGATCGACTGATGTCCGTGTAGTGGCCGGCCTTTAGGCCGACCACCACAACGCAATATCCACGGAACATTTTCGAAAGTATCTTCGTTGTTTGGGTGAGGTTGTTCTGATGATGGCCTCTGCACCTGTCGAAGCTTCTCTACAGGCAGCCGGCGAAACCCGCCGGGGAGACTGGGCGCTCCTCGGCGGGCTAGCTTTCCTTTTATTCCTTGCGCACATGCTGGTCAGCGGACGATACGGCTATTTTGTGGACGAGCTGTATTACTTGGCCTGCAGCCACCACCTGGCTTGGGGCTATGTGGACCAGGCGCCGCTGATCGCGGTGATCACCTGGCTTGCGCGAAATACGCTGGGCGATTCGCTGACGGCGTTGCACTTTTTCCCGGCGGTGGCGGCCGCGCTGAAAGTGGTGTTGACGGGATTGATCGCGCGGGAATTGGGCGCGCGGCGATTCGGCATGGTGCTTGCGTGCGTCTGCGTGATGGTCGCGCCCATCTTGCTGGGGATCGACAGCCTGCTCACCATGAACGTGTTCGAGCCGTGTTTATGGATGGCTTGCGCGCTGATCGCGCTGAAGATTTTCAACGGCGCAAGCCCGAAGCTCTGGCTGCTGTTTGGCGCGGTCGCGGGGTTGGGCCTCGAGAATAAACATTCCACGCTGATATTCGGATTTGGACTGTTTGTTGGGTTGCTCCTGAGCCGCCAGAGAAAGCAGTTTGCCGGGCCATGGGTCTGGCTCGGAGGTTTGCTGGCATCTCTGATGTTCTTGCCGAATCTCTTATGGGAAGCGCACCGCGGATTTCCCACCGCGGAATTGCTGCGGAATGTGCAGGCCAGCGGACGGAACACGGACATGGGGCCGCTGGCGTTCATGGCGGTCCAGGTGCTCATCCTGAATCCGCTCGCGGCGCCGGTCTGGATTGCGGGCCTTGTGGAATTGCTGCGCGACCGCCAGGGCCGTGGCTGGCGGGTGCTCGGCGTTTGCTACGTCGTCGTGATGATCGTGATGCTGAGCATGCACGGGCGGCTGTACTATCCCGTGCCCGCATATCCAATGCTATTTGCCGCGGGCGGGGTGGCGTTCGAGCGGTGGTTCGGGCGATTGCAGAGCGGCAGGTGGCTGGAGCCTGCCTACGTGACGCTGATCGTTGTTGTGGGGCTGATCCTTGCCCCCGCGTCGTATTTTCCAGTGCTGAGCGTGGATCAGTATCTTGCCTATTCGCGGCTGCTGCATCTGCAGCCGGTGCGGATTGAAAATCACCGGATGGGGCCGCTGCCGCAGTTGTACGCGGACCAGTTTGGGTGGCAGGAAATGGCGCAAGTAGTGGCCGATGCATATCACAAGCTGCCGCCCGAAGAGCAGAAGTCCTGCGCGATTTTCGGCCAGAATTACGGGCAGGCGGGCGCTATAGATTTTTTTGGCGCAAAGATGGGTCTACCGGCGGCGATTTCGGGCCACCAGAGCTATTTTTACTGGGGGCCGCGGGGATATTCGGGCGAGTGCATGATCGTTCTGGATGATACGCCGGAGCGACTGGGCCAGTTGTATCGCGAAGTTGAAAAAGTGGGAACGGTGTATCACCCACTCTCGATGCCGTACCAGCATTTTGATGTGTATCTTTGCCGCGGAGCGAAATTCGGGACCCTCGAAAAAATTTGGCCGAAGCTCAAGCGGTGGAACTAGAAGGCCGTTCAGTCCCTGGGAGCCGGAGAACCATCGATTGGGAGTATGCCGCTGGAGGACGACTCGCCGGCGGTTTTTATTTTTTCGAGCAGGCAGGTGCGGCAAAGGCAGCCGGCGAGTTGCGCGTCAGCGGCGGGCATGGGGATCACATGAGGAAGGTCGGTGCACCAGCAGCCGGCTTCGCGCAGGCAGTTCATCGGCGCATTACATTGGGCGCAGCGGATTTCCACGGGGAAATTATGATGCGAAGAGTGGCGAGCGTCCAGCGCGAGACAATTTGGTGCGCATGGCGCGGGCCGTTTTCTTGTCATCGGGGCGAAGCGGATGCTATCTTGAAGTGTTCGCTGCCTGCTGGCGAAACGCGCAGGGCGGTGTAGTTCGTGCTCCTGCAATCACTTACGGGAAAATCGAACTCTTGATGCGCACACCGGATATCCGTCCATATAAAGGCAAATTTCCGCAGATTGCGGCCTCGGCCTACATCGATCCCGCGGCCGTGGTGATTGGCGACGTGGTGATCGGCGAAGAGTCGAGCCTGTGGCCGATGACCGTCGTGCGCGGCGACGTGCACCACATCCGTATCGGCAAGCGCACGAATATCCAGGACGGCTGCGTGCTGCACGTAATGAAGGACCAGTATCCGCTGCTTCTCGGCGATGAAGTGACGGTGGGGCATTCGGTGACCCTGCATGGTTGCACGATTCGTTCGCACGTACTGATTGGGATGGGCTGCATCATTCTGAACGGCGCGGTAATTGGCGAGAACTCGATCATCGCCGCTGGGACGCTGATCACCGAACGAACCGTGATTCCTGCGGGGAGTTTGGTTATGGGGTCACCCGGCAAAGTGAAGCGAGAACTCACCGACGCGGATTGCGAGTCGATTGGCAAATACGCGGAGCGGTACGTGGGATATAGCGTGATTTACCGCGAGGAAGCAGCGGAGCGCGGCGAACAAGTTGATTGGAGTAAGTTGGAAGACTGAACAGGCGGACGCGGCATTCCAGGGATTCATGGCTGAAAAAAAGAAATTCCAGGCAATCAAGGGCACGCGCGATTTGCTTCCACCTGAGACGGAGCTATGGAACCGCGTGGAGCAGACGGCACGCGAGGTGTTTGGCACATTCGGATTCGGGGAAATACGCCCGCCAATTTTTGAGCCGACGGAATTGTTTGCGCGATCGATTGGCGCGGATACCGACGTTGTTGGCAAAGAAATGTATTCATTTGAAGACCGCGATGAAACTTCAGTGAGTTTAAGGCCAGAGGCGACGGCGTCGGTATGCCGGGCCTACATCGAGCATGGCATGCATGCCCTGCCTCAGCCGGTGAAGCTGTATTACACGGGGCCAATGTTCCGGCGGGAGCGGCCGCAGAAGGGAAGATATCGGCAGTTTTATCAGATTGGCGCGGAAGTGCTTGAAATGATTCCACCGAACCCGGATCCCGCGAAAAATATCGGGAAAGACGCGGCGGTGGACGCGGAAGTGATCGAGATGGTGATGACGTTTTTCGCGCGCCTTGGCCTCGAGGGTGTGAAGCTGGAGATCAATTCCATCGGGGATCGCGAGTGCCGCCCGAAGTACGTGGAAGTGTTGCGCGCGGAATTGCTCAAAGTGAAAGACAAGCTAGGGCCCGACAGCCAACGGCGCATCGAGACGAATCCTCTGCGAGTGCTCGATTCGAAGTTGGAGAGCGAGCAGGGAATTGTCGCGAGCCTGCCGAAGATTGCGGACCACCTGTGCGCGAATTGCGCGGCGCAGTATGCGGAAGTGAAGCGGCAGCTGGGAATGCGCGGTGTGGTGTATGAGGAAAATTGGCGGTTGGTGCGCGGGCTGGACTACTACATGCGGACGACGTTCGAAATCACCGCGCGGGGATTGGGCTCGCAGAATGCGATCTGCGGCGGCGGGCGGTATGATGGTTTGGTGGAATTGCTGGGCGGCCCGCCCACGAAGGGAATCGGCTTCGCGATTGGCGAGGACCGGCTGATTTTGTCGTTGCAGGAAGCTGGCAAAGGTGGCACAGCGCAGGGACGCGACGTTTTTGTCGCGTGGATGGGAGAGAAGGCCCAGCCCACGGCGATTGCGGCGGCGAAAAAATTGCGGGCTGCGGGAGTTCGCGTAGAGTTGCCGCCGGTCGAGCAAAAATTCGGGAAAGCGCTCGGGCAAGCCGACAAGCTGGGCGCGCGGTACGCACTGATCCTGGGCGACGATGAGATCGCGACAGGGCAGTGGACCGTGAAGACGCTTGCGGACGGTTCGCAAGCAAAGATGAGCGAGGCGGAGTTTTTCGAGTTGTTGCGAAGAAGTTTGTAGCTCAGGCCTTCAGGCCTGAGGGTTTTCGTTGCGGCAGCTTGGTCGACCTTGGAGTGGAAAACCTCACCCCTGAAGGGGTGAGCTACAGGTGAAACGAACGTGCTGGACTTTTTGGGGAACTTAAAGCGGACACATTATTGCGGTGCTCTGCGGGCAACCGACGCGGGCCGCGACGCGACTGTGATGGGGTGGGTGGCGAAGCGGCGTGACCTGGGCAATTTGCTTTTCCTTGACGTTCGCGATCGCTCCGGTATTGTTCAGGTTGTTTTCAACAAAGAGACGCAACCGGAAGCGCACGCGAAGGCGGAGCAGGCGCGGAGCGAGTTCGTGGTGGCGGTGGAAGGGAAAATCACCACGCGCGGAAAGGCAAACCCGGAACTGCCCACGGGCGAGGTGGAGATTGTGGCGGCGCGGCTGCACATTTTGAACAACGCGAAGACGCCGCCGTTCGCGATTGAAGAGGAAATCAACGCTGCGGAAGAAACGCGGTTGCGCTTCCGCTATCTGGATTTGCGGCGGCCGAAGCCACACCACAATCTGGCGTTGCGGCACAAAATTATTCTGGAAATCCGCAAGACGATGGACGAGATGGGCTTCATCGAGGTGGAAACGCCGATGCTGACCCGCTCGACGCCCGAGGGCGCGCGCGATTACCTGGTGCCTAGCCGTGTGCATCACGGGCAGTTTTATGCGTTGCCACAATCACCGCAGATCTTCAAGCAGATCCTGATGATCGGCGGGCTGGACCGCTATTTCCAGATCGTGAAATGCTTTCGCGACGAAGATTTGCGCGCCGACCGGCAGCCGGAGTTCACGCAACTGGATTTGGAGATGTCGTTTCCCCGCCAGGAAGATATTTTCAACGTGATTGAAAACGTAATGGTGCGGGCCTGCCAGGTGGCGGGAGTGGAAGCGAAGGCGCCGTTTCCGCACATGCTCTACAAGGATGCGATCCGAAAGTATGGCAGCGACAAGCCGGACATGCGGTTCGGTATGGAATTGCATGAGGTGACCGACTGCTTCCCTAACGAAGCGAAAGAAAAACTGCAAATCGGCGGCAACGTGTTTGCTTTCGCTGCGCCGGGCGCGGCGGGCTATTCGCGGAAGCAACTCGATGAGTTGACGGAGAAAGCCAAGTCCGTGGGCGCGCGTGGGGCGTATTTCGTGAAGCTGGCGGCGGAGGGCACAACGTCGACGGTGGAGAAACTGATAGGCGCGGAAAACGTGAGGAAGCTCGCCGACGCTTGCGGTGCAAAGACAGGTGACCTCGTCGTTGCCGTATCTGCCAAGGAGGAGATCAAGGGCACGGAAGCGGCGGCGCTTGTTGCGGGTCAGCTGCGCTTGCAGTTGGGCGAAGCGCTCGGCGTCATCGACAAGAAGCAGTGGAAATTTTTGTGGCTGACGGGCTTCCCGCTGTTTGAATGGAGCGAGTCCGACAAAACCTGGGTGAGCGCGCAGCATCCGTTCACCGGCATCGTGGACGAAGATCTGGAAAAACTGGAGACGGCGCCGTGGGAAGTGCGCTCGAAGGGCTATGACCTGGTACTCAATGGATACGAACTGGGTTCCGGGAGCATACGAATTCATCGCCAGGATATTCAGGAGCGGCTGTTCAAGGCTCTCGGCCTGAGTGAAGAACAGCTGCGGCGACGCTTTGGGTTTTTCCTCGATGCGCTGACATATGGCACACCTCCGCACGGCGGAATCGCGCTGGGCATTGACCGCGTAGTGATGTTGCTCGCCGGCGAAAAATCCATTCGCGAGGTGATTGCGTTTGCGAAGACGACCACGGCGGTGGACTTGATGGCGGAGTCGCCAAGCGATGTGGATCCGGCTCAGCTGGACCAGCTTGGGATGGAAATTAAGAAGCGTAAAGAAGTAGCGAAGTAACGAAGCGCAGAGAAGAAGGAAAAGACTAGCCACAATTAAATGTCCAGAATACGCATATTGGCGGAGGCGGTGGCGAACCGGATTGCGGCCGGGGAAGTGGTGGAGCGCCCCGCCTCGGTGGTGAAAGAGCTGCTCGAGAACGCGCTGGATGCGGGCGCAAGCTCCGTGCGCATTGAAACAGAGATGGGCGGGAAGCGCATGATCCGCGTGATTGACGACGGCCACGGAATGATGCACGACGACGCGCTGCTGGCGTTCGAGCGGCACGCGACGAGCAAGCTGCGGTCGGCCGACGATTTAATCACCATTTCAACCCTGGGATTCCGCGGAGAAGCGCTCCCCTCCATTGCGTCGGTCTCGCGCCTGCTCTTGGAAACGCGCGATGCAAGCGAGGCGGAAGGGACCCGAGTGGAGTTCGCTGGGGGAAAATTGCTCGGCGTAAAGCCGGCGGGAGTTCCGCCAGGAACGACCGTGAGCGTTGCGGATCTGTTCTATTGTGTCCCGGCACGGCGAAAGTTTTTGAAGTCGGACACGACGGAACTCGGCCACATTGCTTCGCTCGTAACACACTACGCTCTGGCGAATCCCACAAAACAATTCATCCTGACGACGCCAACTCAGGAAATTGTGAATTGTCCGCCGGCCGAGAAGCTGGCGGACCGCGTCTACCAATTGTTTGGGCGGCAAGCCCTGGACGAATTGGTGGAAATCCCCAGTGTTTCCGCGGCCTTTCGCGCCGCCATCACCGAACCGGAAATGGAATCGGGAGAGGAAGCGGCAACGTTGACCTTGAGCGGCTTCACCTCGCGCCCGGACATTCAGCGGCCGAACCGCAACGGCATTTATGTTTTTGTGAACAGGAGACTGGTGCGCGACCGCCTGATCCTCCACGCGATTCATGAAGCTTACCGCAATATTCTGCCGCCGTCCGTGTTTCCCGCGACTCTGCTGTTTCTCGAAATGCCGTACGACGAAGTCGACGTAAACGTGCACCCCGCGAAAATCGAGGTAAGGTTCCGGCGGTCGCAGTTTGTACACGATTTTACCCGGGACTCGATCCGCCAAGCATTGATGGGCGTGCGACCGATTGCGAGCTTCGCAACTGCCACCATGGCTGCGATCGCTCCAAATCCGGCGGCGCCGCCAGCTTCTTTTGTGGGCGGATTATCGGAGACGAATCCGGATTCGGGCGTGCCGCGCGCGATGATTCCTTTGATGGAGGAGTTGGGAGTCGGGTCGGGCGTAGGCTCGGATTACTCCTCGGGAAATGGATTTGATCTGGCGGCAGCGCCCGCGCAGCCCGTGCCGCAGAGATTTCCGTTCGAGCCGGGAAGCTCGTTCGCCGGCGGATACTCCCCGGGAGCGCTGCCGCCGAGTCAGGAGCGCGAGCCGAATTGGGCGGAGAATTTTTCAAGAGCCGGCGGGGACGCTCCGGCCACGTTGCCGCGGCCGGATCAGATCGCAGACTTGAAACCGCTTGGCCAGGTGAGCGCCAGCTTTATTGTGGCGGTGAACGGCGAAGGGCTTTGGATTGTGGACCAGCACGTGGCGCACGAGCGGGTGCTGTTCGAGCAGCACCTGGAAGCGCGGCGCGCGGGAAAAGTGGAAGCGCAGCGCATGCTGATGCCGCTGGTCTTCGAACTTTCCCCGCGACAGATCGTGACTTTCGAAAAGATTGCGGAAGAACTCGCTGCGAACGGATTTGAAGTGGAGCCGATGGGGCCGAAGAGCGTCGCCATCCAGGCCGTGCCGGCGGGCGTTGCCGCGAACGACGCGGAGCATCTGTTGACGGAAATTATCGACGGAATCGAACGGGAAAATGCCGCGATTTCGATTGACACGCTTCAGGCTAAAATCGCCGCGTCAACGGCATGCCACGCGGCAATCAAGGTAAACATGCCATTGGACCAGACGAAGATGGAATGGCTGCTGGGAGCGCTCGCCAAGACGGATTGCCCGATGAGTTGTCCTCACGGGAGGCCGGTGGTGCTGAGGTATTCGGTGCGCGAGATTGAACGGGCGTTTCATAGGATTTAGTTCGCGCAGTTGTGGAAAACCGTTTTAAGTGATCAGTAATCAGTCAGAACGAGTGGCGGCGAACAAATATCAGTGATCAGGAACCGAGAAGCTGGAACACGAGTCGCGGGAGGAAACGTGAGCGAGGGGCAGAAGACGGCGGTGATTTTCGGGCTCGCCAATAAGCGGAGCATCGCTTGGGCGATCGCGCAAAAGCTCAATGAAGCGGGATGGCGGCTGGCGATAACCTATCAGAACGAACGCCTGGAGCAGGAAGCGAAGGATTTGATCACCGACTTGCCCGGCGCGGACGGCTTCATGTGCGATGTGACTTCGGACGCGGAAATCGCGAAGTTGTTCGAACAGTTGAAAGCGCGCTACGGCATGCTCGACGGGTTGGTTCACAGCGTCGCGTTTGCCCCGGCCGAAGATATGAAGGGCGAGTTTCTGAATACCACCCGCGAGGGATTCCGGATTGCCCACGACGTGAGCGTCTATTCACTGATTGCTGTCGCACGATTGGCGGCGCCTTTGATGACCAATGGAGGCAGCATCGTGACCCTGACGTATTACGGCGCAGAAAAAGTGGTGCCGAAGTACAACGTAATGGGCGTGGCCAAGGCGGCGCTGGAGGCGACGGTGCGGTACCTGGCGAACGATTTGGGGCCAAAGGGAATTCGCGTAAATGCAATTTCCGCAGGGCCCATCAAGACCCTTGCCGCGCGCGGAGTTTCGCAACTGGGCGAGATGCTGAAATCCCACGCCGAAAGGGCGCCTCTCAAGCGCAACGTGGATCCGGCGGAGGTCGGCGGCGCAGCTGCGTTTCTGTTATCGCCTGCCGGTTCCGGAATCACGGGCGAGACACTCTACGTCGATTGCGGTTATAACATTATGGGGTTTTAGTCCGGACTGCGGCGGGTAGCGGCCAAATTGCAAACTCAAACAGACTCACCTTGGGATGGCATTGCGACTCACGATTGCGATTGACGGGCCGGCGGGGTCGGGCAAGAGCACGGTGGCGCGGCGCGTTGCGGCCATGCTCGGATACATTTACCTGGACAGCGGAGCGATGTACCGTGCCGTCGCTTTGAAGGCTCTCGAACGCAAGATTCCCCTCAAGAACGAAAATCAACTGGAAAATCTGGCGCGCGAAACGCGCATTGAGCTGAAGTCGCCCACCGTGGAGCAGGAAGCGACGGGCCTGAAGAACCGGGTGTTCCTCGATGGACGCGAAGTTACGCAGGAAATTCGAACCGGAGATGTAGCCCAAGCCGCTTCGCGATTGGCAACCATTGCCGGAGTGCGCGAGGTGCTGGTCGCCGAGCAGCAGAAAGCCGGCGCGGGCGGCGGCGTGGTGATGGAAGGGCGGGACATTGGCACGGTGGTCTTTCCGGGTGCAGAACTAAAAATTTTCCTGGAGGCTTCCGCAGTAACTCGGGCGCAGCGGCGCTGGATGGAACACCAGGAAAAAGGCGAAAAAGTGTCCGTGGGGCAGGTCATGGAAGAAGTGCGCGAGAGGGACAAGCGCGACCGGGAGCGCCAGGTTTCTCCACTGGTGCGCGCAAAAGACGCCGTTTTGGTCGACAACACAGCCATGGGAATCGAAGAGACTGCGCGGCTGATCGTGCAACTGGCCCGCGAACGAGAGAAGGCTACAGCCTGAACTCCCGGAGGAAAACATGCTGCGAAAGTTTGCGCTGGCGATTCTTGCGATTGGGACGATGGCGGTAACGGTTCCCTCGGTCACTCTCGCACAGGTTGGGCGGAGCAACGAAACCATGCAAAACGAAGCCTCAAAGAAGTTTCGCGCGTTTCTTGCACAAGACTGGAAGCGCTGGATGGAGGATTACCCCGAGATGGCGACGGGGGTCGGTTACCCCGGGCAAAACCGTCGATGGACCGACGATTCTCCGGCGGGCGTTGCCGCGCGTGAAACGCATCTGCGGGAAAGTCTGGACTCGCTGAAGAAAATTGATCGTGCGTCGCTATCACCGAGCGAACAGTTGAATTACGACTTGTACGACGAATTGCTGGAGACGACCACGGAAGGCTTGAAATACGGCGATGATCCCATGCCGTTCCGCGGCGTGATTCCCGGAAACCGATGGATGCCGATTAACCAGATGGGCGGAGTCCAGGATGCGGCGGATCTATTCGCGCTGATGCCTCACGAAAAAGTGACGGAATATGAGGACATCTTGGCGCGACTTGAAAGTTTGCCCACCCCCGTGGAGCAGACCGTCGCCTGGATGCAAGAAGGTTTGAAGCGGGGTTACACCCCGCCGAAGATCACCATGCGCGATCTGCCCAAGCAGCTCGCCGACCTGATTCCCACCGACCCGATGAAAAGCCCTTTGCTTGCTCCTTTTCGCGAGTTTCCACCCTCGATTGGGGACGCGGACCGCGTGAAGTTGACGGAACGCGCCACGAACATTTATACAAGCCGTGTTGCGCCGGCGTTTGCAAAGCTGCGCGATTATCTCGTGACCACGTACATTCCTGCCTGCCGCGATAATATTGCCGCGTCGGCGCTTCCCGATGGGGCCGCGGCTTACGCGTTTCACATCCGCTGGCAGACAACCACGAAACTCACTCCGCAGCAGATTCACGATCTCGGACTTGCGGAAGTGAAGCGGATTCGCGCCGAAATGGACAAGGTAATCCAGTCCACCGGGTTCAAGGGCAGTTTCCACGAGTTCACGGAGTTTTTGCGGACCGACCCGCAATTTTATTTTGACAAGCCCGACGAGCTCGTGAATGCCTACCGGGTGATCGCGAAACAGATCGATCCGGAGCTCGCCCATGAATTCGGAAAGCTCCCGCGCCTGCCGTACGGCGTAACGCCGATTCCCGATTTCAAGGCGCCTTCGCAGACCACCGCCTATTACCAGCCGGGTTCGCCGGAGGCCGGTCGCCCGGGCTACTACTTCGTGAATACCTATAATCTGCATGCCCGGCCAAAGTGGGAGATGGAGGCCCTGTCGTTGCACGAATCCGTTCCGGGGCATCACCTCCAGATTTCTCTGGCGCAGGAGCAGGAAAATGTTCCAGAGTTCCGCAAACACATCGGCTATTCCGCGTTTGTCGAAGGATGGGCGCTCTATTGCGAAGGTTTGGGACAGGCTCTTGGCTTATATAAGGATCCCTATTCGAAATTCGGCCAATTGACGTACGAGATGTGGCGCGCTGTGCGGCTGGTGGTTGACACTGGCATGCACTCGATGGGCTGGACGCGCCAGCAAGCGATTGATTTTTTCCACGAAAACACGGGGAAGACGGATCAGGACATCACCGTGGAAGTTGACCGATATATTGTCTGGCCGGGCCAGGCGCTGGCCTACAAGCTGGGACAATTGAAGATTCGCGAGCTGCGCGCGCGCGCGGAAAAGGAACTGGGACCCCGGTTTGATGTGCGTGCGTTTCACGATGCGGTGCTGGAGCAGGGTGCCGTGCCCTTAAGTTTTCTGGAAACCCATATGGATGGGTGGATTGCCGCGCAGAAAGCGAAGTGAGACCCCGGGAAGGTTACGAAAACCCTCAGGCCTGAAGGCCTGAGCCACAAGCTTTCTACGTGCTGACGGCGGAGGCTTTTTGCAGCGCGGCCTGGTAAGAGTCCGGTACATTGTCTTCGGGGCAGCCGAGGCGCTCGGTGAATGTCGAGAGTTTAGGCCACTCCGCGCGTTCGAGAGCCAGAAGGACTTCGTACAGATCGCGATAGCGGTTTTCACCGCCGCAGAGCGCGGATTTCACTTCGGGGTCGATCGGCAGGGATTGCAGAACCTCTTTTATGGGCTTGTCGAGCAGCGCGTCCGAGACGGACAGGAGTCCCATCAGAAACATCAGCGCGCTCTTGTCGCGAAACCCGGCGGGTGCGGAAAAGTCTTCGCAGAAGAAGGCGCGCGTAAGTGCGGTGTGAATCAATTCCGGTGGTTTGCCCGAACTCATGGCGATGACGGCAAAGATGGATACCCAACGGCGAAATTCGGTTTCGCCGAGCAGCGTGAGGGCGTGGCGGATGCCGTGAACTTCGGCGCGCAGGCCAATTGCCGGTGAATTGAGATAGCGCAGCAGGCGGTAGAGCAGGGAAGGCTCCTGTTTGAGCAGGCTTTCAATAGCGTCGTAATTGAGTTCCGGCGCGGCGACGGCGCTGATGAGCTGGAGTTGAACGAGCTTGTTACCCGGAATATCGCGGGTTTCCAGCATCGATGGCTTGCAGAAGAAGTAGCCCTGGAAGTAGCAGTAGCCGAGATTGCGCGCTTCATCGAGATCGTTCTGTGTTTCCACTTTTTCAGCCAGGAGCGAAATCCCGTTGCCCCGAAACTGTTCGGCGACGCGTTTGCGGCCCTCTGCATCCAGCAGCGTGAAATCCACCTTCAGATATTGAACGAGATCGACCAGCGGCTGAAGCGCAGGCTCGCCCAGAAAATCATCGAGCGCCAGGGAATAGCCGTCTTGGCGGAGTTCCCGGCAGATGCCGACGATTTCGTCGGTGGGCTTCACGCTCTCGAGGATTTCGACGACAATGCGGTTCGCGGGAAGCAACCGGGGCGCGCCGAGGCGCAGGGCGAGTTCATCGACATTGATGAAGGCGCGGGCCTGGCCGGTAAGAGTTTGCAGGTCAAAGAGGGTAAGCGAATCGGCGATCACGCTGGACGCCGCGTGATTGCGTGCCTGATAGAAATTTTGCGGGCCGCCGCGGAACAGAAGCTCATAGGCAAACACCCGCAACCGCTTATCAAAAATGGGCTGGCGGGCGATGAATTTTTCATGCATACGGGCACCGTGGTCCGCCGAAGCGAACCGTTTCACTCGAAACCACGGTTACGATGACCCGGAACGGGCCATCGGGTGGGGTGCCGTGGGGGGACTCTCTATCCTCCGGTCGGGGCTGACATGGAGTTGAGGAATTCCGCGTTGGCCTTTGTCTTCGAAAGGCGGCTGAGCAAAAGCTCCATTGCCTCAACCGTCGATAGCGGGCTCAAAACCTTGCGCAGCACCCAAACGCGGCTCAACTCGTCGGGGGGCAACAGCAATTCGTCCTTACGCGTGCCCGAGCGCTGAATATCAATGGCCGGGAAAACGCGCTTATCGGCCAGCCGGCGGTCGAGATAGATTTCCATGTTGCCGGTGCCTTTGAATTCTTCGAAGATGACGTCGTCCATGCGGCTGCCGGTGTCAATCAGCGCCGTGGCGATGATGGTGAGCGACCCGCCTTCTTCCACGTTGCGAGCGGCAGCGAAAAAACGGCGTGGGCGCTGCAATGCGTTGGCGTCGATACCGCCGGAGAGAACCTTGCCGGACGGTGGCGTCACGGCGTTATACGCGCGAGCAAGGCGCGTGATGGAGTCCAGCAGTACCACCACGTCCCGCTTGTGCTCCACCAGCCGCTTGGCCTTCTCAAGCACCATTTCCGCCACCTGAATGTGTCGCTGCGGCGGCTCATCGAAGGTGGAGCTGATCACTTCGCCCTTCACCGTGCGCTGCATGTCGGTGACTTCTTCCGGACGCTCGTCGATGAGCAGCACGATGAGCGCAACTTCCGGATGATTGACGGTGATGGAATTGGCGACGGACTGCAGCATCATGGTCTTACCGGTGCGCGGGGGAGCGTTAATCAAGCCACGCTGGCCCTTGCCGATGGGGCAGAGCAGATCCAGCACGCGGCCGGTGAGATTGTCCTTGTTGGTTTCCATCTTCAGGCGGCCCTGGGGATAGAGCGGCGTGAGGTTATCGAAGAAAATCTTGTTGCGGGCGACCTCGGGATCCTCAAAGTTGACGGCTTCCACTTTGATCAACGCGAAGTAGCGCTCGCCGTCCTTCGGAGGCCGCACCTGGCCGGAGACGGTATCGCCCGTGCGCAGGTCGAACTTGCGGATCTGCGAAGGCGAGACGTAGATGTCGTCGGGGCCGGGGAGATAGTTGTATTCCGGAGCGCGGAGGAATCCGAAACCGTCGGGCAGGCATTCCAGGACGCCTTCCGAAAAGATCAGGCCGCTCTTCTCCGTTTGCGCGCGGAGGATCTGGAAGATCAGCTCCTGCTTGCGCATACCGCTGGCGCCGGGAATGTTCAATTCCTTGGCGATTTTCGCCAGGTCGGTGATGTTCTTTTCTTTCAGCTCAGCCAGGCTGATGCTGATTTGATTGTTTCCTTCTGTACTCGTTTCTTTTGCCATATATCCTAACTTTAAGTTTTGGTTGATTGTTCCTTGACCTACTACTACCTGGAACTGGACTGCGTGGTGGTGTACCTTCCGGCGAAAAAGACCTTTCCGCCAAGGCGGGCAACCAAACTAACTGCAACCAGAAGCGACTCGAGGCGGGGAAAGCTTGCAGACTGCAGGTGCAGACTGCGCCCGAATTGAGCTGCTTAGTTTGTCAAACTCGTGTCTTTATCGGCGCCAGTGGTAAACGCTTCCGCGACAGGCGCAACCCCAGTACTTACAAGCGGCACGATAGGCCGCTCCAGCGCGACCTGTAACACTTCATCCATGGTTTCCACGAAGTGCATCTTGAGGCTGGAGAGGATCTCCTGGGGGATTTCCGCTAGGTCCTTCTCATTATCCTTCGGAAGGATAATGGTACGCAAGCC